>Ga0129308_1000652_pt1 | contig 47556 bp, 48 predicted proteins | sample L827metagenome_FD_94440 | JGI IMG/M metagenome (GOLD analysis project Ga0129308, IMG submission 94440) | Ring-tailed lemur group fecal microbial communities from Wisconsin, USA - L827 metagenome | ecosystem: Host-associated > Mammals > Digestive system > Large intestine > Fecal | place: USA... | reverse complement strand
CAACGCGAAATATGTGCGCAACGTGGCGCTTGCCTATCCGGATGTCAACTTTATCGTTGCCCATCTGGACGACCCGCGCTTTGACGAGTGCGTTCAGGCAATGCACGGCGTTCCCAACCTGTATAGCGACTTCAGCGGAACCTTTGAGCCGGGAGCCAGCGCCATGGAGGATGTGGAAGCTACCATTTCGGCCTATGACCACGCGATCCACCAGTATCCCGACGCTTACCGGCAGATCCTTTACGGAACGGATTTCTGCCCGCCGATTGCGCTGTCCGCTTTCGGCGAGTACGATGAAACCATCCGACAGATTTTTACCCCGGACCAATTTGAGGACATTTACTGGAACAACCCGCTGCGGGCGTTTCCAAAGCTTACCGGGATTCTTCGTGAGAAAGGAATTATAAAATAAAATGAATCAAAAAACGAACTTTGAAAAATGCAAAAGCTTTTTGAAATCCTTTACCCCGTATCAGATCGGCTATCTGGCGACCGTGCTGGTGCTTGCCATGGTATTTACGATCTTTTTCCCCGAGATGATGCTGGAAAGCACCGGCGGTACCTTTTTAATCGCCTGCTCGGTGATTAACGTCATCGCCAACCCGGTCTGCGAATTGCTGATTGCCAAGCAGAGCAAATGGAATTTTATCGTGGACCTGGTTTTCATCGAGGGAACCTATGTGGCGCTGGCCCTGGCGCTGGGATGGTATACCCTGGCCATGACCTGCATCTTTTTCTGGATTCCCATTGACATCATCAGCTTTATCCGCTGGAGCAAATATCCTGACGCCCAGGACGAAAATCTCACGCAGGTAAAATCTTTGGGCTGGAAAAAAGGAATTTTGGTGATGGCAGGAGTGGTTGTTTTCAGCCTTGTAGCCGGTTCCATTACCATGAATATTCCCGGCGCCGAATCCTCCTACCTGGAGGCGTTTGCTTCCGCTATGGGTATGGTAAACGGCGTTTTGCTGCTGATGCGGTACAGCGAGCAGTGGTACGCGTGGTTTATCACCACTGCGCTGTATATTATCATGGACATTTCCGCCGGCGCTTACGGCTTGTTGATTGACGAGTTCGCCATGCTGGTCAACACCATTTACGGAACCGTCAGATGGTTTTTGTATGTGAGAAGAGAAAAAAGCATGAAAGCGGCCTTTTCTGCCAAAAAAGGAGAAGCCGAACCGGTATAAATCCGGGATTTTCTGCAAAGAAAGGCCCCGAAAGAGATGCGTTCTCTTTCGGGGCCTTTTTACGGCCTTTTCGCCGCAATCAGCCTTTCTTGCGTCCCTCGGCAAAAGAGACATGGCAGCCAAAGGGGGAAAAGCGCAGTCCGGTGACCGAAGGCGCAGTAACGTAGTAGGAAGTTTCGTAAAAAAGCGGCAGGACGACGCCGTTTTGCGTCAGCAGCCGTTCGGCGGAGCGGTAGGACGAAAGAACACCGGAGGCGGTGGAGGCGTTTTTGGCCCCATTCATGTAGCCGGCCATCTGATCGTTCTGCCACCCGGTGAGGGATTCCCCGCCGTAAAGCTGGGATAGCACCGCTTCCGGACTGTCATAAGACGCCTTGACCGGACAAAGGGCCAAGTCATAATCGCGGCTGGCAATGCGGGAATCCAGTTCAGACGGTTCCAGCGGTTCGATGTTGATGAACACGCCCAGCGCATCCCGCAACTGGCGCTGCAGCTGGCTGAGCAGCAGGGGGATTCCATCGGAATCAGGACAGATGAGGGTCAGCGAAGGGGACGCGTCCGCCGCCAGCTCCCGCAGGCCGATTTGAAACAGTTCGGCGGCCGTATACGGCAATTCGTCCAGCCCGTCGGAATCGCCTGCCTGCTCCCGGTAAGAAGCGCCGCCCAGCGTTACGGCTGGGGGGACCGGAACGCTGGCGATTTGCTGGTTTTGCGCCAGATAACCGGAAAGGTCCTCCCGGTCCACTCCGGCGGCCAGCGCCTGGCGGATGGAGAGATTGGCAAGGGCCGGATTTTCCAGGTTGGGCAGGATGGCCCAAAGAATATTGGAAAACTGCACCGTCCCATACGTTTCGTCCAGCGTTTCCAGCTCGGAGAAGGAAACGGCCGCCGCGTCCACAGCGCCGCCGGTCAGGCGGGACAGGTCGTTTTCCTCCCGAATATACAGCCGGAAAGCAGAGGGAATGACCGAATCCCGCGCATGATAATTGGTGTTTTTCCGCATGTGAATATACTCGCCTTCCGGCCAGCTGTAAATGAAAAACGGGCCGTTAAAGAGCATGAATTCGTCTGACACGCCGTATTTCCCCCGGGCGGCCCGGAAAAAATCCTCGTTGCAGGGCAGCGCGGCGGGAGTGGTCAGCAGCGAGAGGAAAGACGGGTTTAAATGTTCCAGAGAAAAGACCAGCGTATCGTCATCCTGGGCGGTAACGCCGATATCCTGGACACTGCCCTCGCCGGACAGGGCTGCGGATGATCCGCGGATGCAGGTGAAATTGACAGCGGCAGGAGACTGCGTCTGCGGGTCGAACAGGCGCTGAAAGGCAAACTGAAAATCGTAAGCGGTAACCGGCGTTTTCCCGTCGGACCAGAGCATATCTTTGCGCAGAAGAAAGGTATAGGTCAGCCCGTCGGCCGAAACGGCGTAGCTTTCGGCGGCGGCCTCGGTCGGGGTCTGGTTTTCATCCATTTTGAGAAGACCCTCCATCGTATTGAGCAAAATCAGATACTGCTCGTCGGAGGAGGCGGTCTGCGGATCAATGGAGGACGGCTCGGAAAGAATATCCAGCCGGAACACCTGGCCGGCGGTTTTATCCGAGCAGCCGCCCAAAAGGGACGCAAGCAGCAAAAGCACCGCCAACAGGCGGCAAAAGCGTTTCGTCATTCCGGCTTCCTTCTTTCCCGTTTCCATTCTTCTCCGATAAAACGAGTGCCGGAGAGAAAAACCGTCAGCACCCGCAAAATTTAAGTTCATTATATCGAATTTGGCAAAGAAAAAAAGGCGAAGGGTGAAAAGTTCGCAATTTTTTCATATTTCCAATCCAAAAGCTGCCAAAACGCAGAAAAAAGGGGCGCTTTGGCGTTTTTGACAATAGGGCGGTTTATTGCGCGGCGAGAAGAAAAAGCCCATACAGCACCGGCTGGTGGACCAGGTAAATCACAAAGCTGTGCCGCCCCAAAAAGGCCAGCGGCCGGCAGCGGGAACGCAGCAGCGCCGGACGGTCTCCCCGGCCAACCAGAATCCGCCCCAGCAGGCTGCCGCAAAAGAACAGGAAAATCCAGGGCAGCAGCGGGTAATAATCGCTGGAAACAAAGTTATGGGGCGGGAATCCCAAAATCGCGGTGAGAAAATTACGGTAAAGAAAGGAGGGAAGATTTGCCTGCCAAAAAAGCCCGCCGATTTTGCCCAGGCTGACCGGATAGGTGGCCCAGAACAGCAAAAAACAGCAGACGGCTCCGGGCAGCGCAGGGAACCGGTCCAGCAGAGGGCGAAAAAGAGGATACAGCAGCATGGCGCAGCCCAGAAAATGGAGCACGCCGAACCAGTCGGCCACGGTGGGAACCAGGAAAAAAGTGACGGCGGTGATGGCTAAGGCCGCAGCCAGACAGCGCAGGCCGCGCCGCCAGTTGCTGCGGGAAAGCCGGCACATACAGCCGGACAGGAGGATAAACAAGGCGCCGATGCTGTCCTGCCAGAGTGAAAGCGGAGGAGAAAACAACGGGATATCCCAGCCGGCAAAAACAACGCCGTCGTATAAAAGGTGATAGGCAATCATCATCAAGATCGCGGCACCGCGCAGCTCGTCCAGAAAAGGGTAGCGCTTTGCTTTGGCTTGAATGGAATCGGCGGTGAGGCAGGCCAATCCAATTCCCTCCTTTGTGTCAAAATCCGTGCGGCATTTCCGCTGTGAGAAAGCGGCGGACAACCTTTTTTACAATACTCCACGGCAAACGATTTGTAAAGTCAAAAACACAGGCGGATCAGCAGAAAAATCAGATAAAGCGCCGGCTGATGGACAAGATAGATCCAAAGGGATTTTTGACCTGCCCCCGCAAGAAACGGGCTGTGGCGCTGGTACAGCCAGCCCGGCCCTCTGCCCAGACGCAGCCAGACCCCCACGCAGACGCCCGCCCAAAAAAGAAACAGCCACGGAATCAGCGGGAAGTAGTCGGCGGAATAATAGCCCGGCCCGGGAAATCCCAGCGCCGCGGTAAAGGCGTTTTGAAACAGACAGCGGGGAAGCTGTATTTGCATGGGACCGAAGCCCAGCCGTCCGCTGGGGACCGAAAAACAAAAGAAAAAAAGAAACAAGCCCACACCGGCGCCGAAAGCGGGGGGAATCCGGTCCAGCAGCGGTTGTAAAAAGGCAAAAAGCAGCATGGCGCAGCACAGCAGGTGCAAAATGCCGAAACGGATCCGCTGGGCGGGGATCAGAAAAGCGGTGATGGCGGACAGCCCTGCCGCCAGTAAAAGGCACCGTGCGCCCCGGCGCAGATTGCTGCGGGAAAACCGGCAGGCGCAGCCGGAAATCAGCACAAAAACGCCGGCGAAAAAAGTGCGGATGATCCCGAACCACCCGGCCGAAAGAAAATCCAGCGGCCACCCGAGCAGAAAAGCCGCATCGTATGCGCCGTGATGCAGTACCATCAGCAGAATGGAAAGTCCTCTGGCCTCATCTAAAAACCATACGCGCTGCCGGCTGTTCAAATCGTCATCCCTCATTTCTTCGCTCTAAATCAGAGTGTTCCCCCATGCCGCAGGTTCCATGCGGCAAACGGGAAGAATCGGGTGCCTTTTGAAAAAAAGACGGCGGAATCCTTCGCCGGGAGGAACACAGGTTCGTTTTTTTGACTTTTTTCGGTTGTGAAACCCATTTGTTTTTGATATAATAAATCTGTATGCGGGATAGAGGTTCCTTTCCAGGGCACAATAATGGAAAAAGTGCCTGAAAGGAGAAGCTATGCCAGAAGAAAAAGCCCCGAAGGAACAAGAAGAACAGCAAAGACAGATCATGCAAAGCGGTTCGGTGACCACCGAAACCCACGGCAAGCACGTCATTCACTGCCTGACGATTATCGGCCAGATTGAAGGGCATTATATTTTGCCGGCCCAGAATAAAACAACCAAATATGAGCATGTGATCCCGCAGCTGGTGGCCATTGAACAGGACCCGGAAATCGAAGGCCTGATCGTGATTCTCAACACGGTGGGCGGCGATGTGGAAGCGGGGCTTGCCATTGCGGAGCTGATTTCCACCATGGAAACGCCGGTGGTATCGCTGGTTTTGGGCGGCGGCCACTCCATTGGCGTACCGCTGGCCTGCAGCGCCAAGTATTCCTTTATCGCCCCGTCAGCCACCATGACCATCCATCCGGTGCGGATGAGCGGGCTGGTGCTGGGGGTGCCCCAGACCCTGTCTTATTTTGACAAAATGCAGGAGCGGATTGTCCGCTTTGTCACCGAAAATTCCGGCGTGGGCGCCCAGCGCTTTCGGCAGCTGATGATGAACACCGGCGAGCTGGTGATGGATGTGGGCACGGTGCTCGACGGCGAACAGGCGGTGGAAGAAGGGCTGATCGACGAGCTGGGCGGGCTTGCGCAGGCGGTGGGGAAACTGACCGAACTGATCGAAGCCCGGATTCCGGCGCAAAAGAAGGGGGAATAGGCTTGGTCATCCATTCGATTATCGACCCGATGGAGATGATGGAAAGGCAAAATGACCCCGGTGTTTGGCAGCAGGTGCCGGGCGGTCTGGTTCAGGGCGTTTTGGGGGAACAGGGCCTGACGGTGGCGCGGCTGGTTTCCACCGATCCGGCGATGTACCTTGACCCGCGGTATCAGCCCGGGGCGGTATACCGTCTTGGGCAGGTGCCAAAAAAACACTGAGTTGTCCGGCCGGTTTTCCCGGCCTTTACATATAAAACGGAAAAAAACACGAGTGCACAAAAACGCGCACGACAGAATACGGAGGGGACAATATGAGTTTGTGGGACGCAATTTTGCAGGGGATTATCCAGGGGCTGACCGAATTTTTGCCGGTATCCAGCTCTGGGCATTTGTCTTTGTATCAGCATTTTACCGGCCAGTCCGGCGAGGCTGCGGGGTTGTTTTCCATCCTGCTGCATCTGGGCACGCTGGCGGCGGTCTGCATTGCTTTTTGGGATACCATTTGGGGGATGATTGTGGAGTTTTTCCGCATGATCGGGGATATCTTCAAGGGGAAATTCACCTTTCGGACCACAGATCCAAACCGCCGGATGATTTTTATGATCGTGGTGGCGCTGCTGCCGCTGCTGGTATTTTTCTTTTTGCGGGACTGGTACACTTCCCTTGCCACCGATGATGACATTCTGGTAGAGGGATTGTGCTTTTTGGGCACGGCTGGGCTTTTGTATATGGCCGACCATTTGGTGCCCGGTAAGAAAACCGCTTCCAACATGCGGGTGCGGGACGCGCTTTTGGTCGGCACCATGCAGGGCATTGCGCCGCTGCCCGGCCTGTCCCGGTCCGGTTCCACCATTTCGGCAGGTATTTTTGCGGGGCTTAACCGGGAATTTGCAGTGGCCTTTTCCTTTATCCTGGGGATTCCCGCTGTGCTGGGGGCAAATATTTTCGAAGTGAAGGACGCTTTGGCGCAGGGAACGCAAATGGAGCTTTTGCCGATGCTGACCGGCATGGTAGTAGCGGCAGTGGTAGGCTTTTTGGCCATCAAGCTGGTGCGCTGGCTGGCCCGGTCCGGAAATTTCAAGGTGTTTACCTGGTATACGGCGATTTTAGGCACGGCGACGGTGGTGATCGGCGTGGTGGAAAAATTTGTCCACTGAATTTAGAAGAAAAACAGGAATTTTAGGGGGCGGCATCCGTGGCGGAACAGAAAAAGAGAACGGCGGCAAAAAAGAAAACAACTGCCGCTAAAAAAAGCACCGGACGGCAGACAGCGGCGCAAAAGCGCCTTGCTGAGGAGCAGGCCCGTTCCCGCAGGCAGCTGTGGGCGGTGATATTGTTCGCCGTGGGCATTTTTTTCCTGGCGGTGTCGCTGATCCCCGGCCAGGGGTTCTGGAATTGGCTGCACACGTTTTGTTTTGGGCTGTTTGGCTGGTGCGCCTATCTCATCGCTCCGGCTCTGATCTATATTGCGGTTATGGCCGCCATGGACAAGCCCATGGGTGCACTGGGGCACAAGGTCTGGCAGACCTTTGTGCTGGTGGCGCTGATTTGCGGCGCTGCCCAGATCTTTGCCAAAACGCCCATTGAAGGCGAAAATTTTGTGGAGAAAGCCGCTTATTTGTATGAAAGCGGCACCAAGCTCAAGGGAGGCGGACTGGCGGCCGGGCTGATCGGCATTCCGCTTCTCTCCTTTGGAAAGACGCCGGCTGCAGTGACGGTTTTTCTTTTGATTTTTACCTTTTTGATGCTGATTACCGGTGCAACGCTGCTGGATTTGATCCGTTCGGCCTATAAGCCGGTTCAAAAAATCGGGGAAACCTATGTGGAGCGGGTGGAGGAACGCCGCCGCCCACAGTTTAACATCGACGTGCCGCTGGACGAAGATCCGCTGCCTGCCCATCCGGTTCGGGTGGAGGAGCAGTCGGAGCAGTCTCGGGAAACGGTGAAAAAAGCAAAGGAAAAGCTGATCCAGGCCGCGGCGGGGCCGCAGGCGGGATCGGATTTTGCCCCGGCGGCTGATGAGAAAAAGCCGGAGAAAAAAGCAGCGAAGGAACCGCCGCTGCTGGACGATCTGGTGGGGAAAATTACGAAAAGCATCATGGCCCCGGCCCAGCCCCAGGCGGATCTGCCGGCGGCCCCAACGGGCTGCCCGGCAGCGGAGAAGGCGGCGGATGAAGGGCAGATCGCCGCAGAAGAATCTGCAGCGGAAACCGGCGCCGACGAAAAAATCGCCGGGGAACTGGATGCGGCAAAGCAGCTGCAATCCACGGAAAGTTACATATTCCCCCCGGTGTATCTGTTAAAAGAAGGCGAACAGCCCGACGGACAGGATTTAAGCGAGGAGCTGAAGGCCAATGCTCAGCTGCTGGTGGACGCGCTGGCCAGCTTTGGCGTACAGACCCGCATCATCGATATTGCAAGAGGGCCTGCGGTCACCCGGTATGAGCTGCAGCCTTCGGCGGGGGTCAAAATCAGCAAGATCACCAATCTGGCCGACGATATTGCTTTGAACCTGGCCACCAGCGGCGTGCGCATTGAAGCGCCGATTCCCAACAAGGCGGCGGTGGGCATTGAGGTGCCCAACCGGCAGACCAGCGTAGTGCCCATCCGGGATATTATTGATTCCCAGGCGTTTCGCGAGGCGAAAAGCAAGGTGACCATGTGTTTGGGCAAGGACATTGGCGGCAGCGTATGCGTGGCGGATATTTCCAAAATGCCCCATATGCTCATCGCCGGCGCCACCGGCTCCGGTAAATCGGTTTGTATCAACTCCATTATTATGAGCATTCTTTTTAAAGCTTCTCCGGAAGAGGTCCGCCTTTTGATGGTGGACCCCAAGGTGGTGGAGCTGGGCGTTTACAACGGCATTCCCCATCTGCTGGTGCCGGTGGTCACCGATCCGCGCAAGGCGGCAGGCGCGCTAAACTGGGCGGTGAGCGAGATGCTCGGCCGCTACAAGCTGTTTGCGGATAACAGCGTCCGCGACATCAACGGCTACAACCGCCTGGCCGAAGAGCAGCCGGAGCGCAATCTGGCCAAAATGCCGCAGATCGTCATTATCATCGACGAGCTGGCGGATTTGATGATCGCCGCGCAAAATGAGGTGGAGGACGCCATCTGCCGTCTGGCCCAGATGGCCCGTGCCGCAGGCATGCACCTGGTCATTGCGACCCAGCGCCCGTCGGTAGACGTTATCACCGGCGTGATTAAGGCAAATATTCCCAGCCGAATCGCTTTTGCGGTGTCCTCCCAGGTGGATTCCCGGACGATTTTGGACTCCGGCGGCGCGGAAAAGCTGCTGGGCAAGGGCGATATGCTGTTTTTCCCAGTGGGCGCGGCCAAGCCCATCCGTATTCAGGGCTGCTTTGTCAGTGACAAAGAGGTGGAAAAGGTGGTGGCCTTCATCAAAGGCTCCCAGACTGCCGAATACGACGACCAGATTCTGGAGGAGATTGAGCGGCAGGCCGAAGCGGCGGGCAAATCTGCCGGCAGCGGCTCCGGCGGGGGCGGGTTCGATGCAGATGACGAAATGCTCCCGGCCGCCATCGAATGCGTGGTGGAAACCGGGCAGGCGTCGACCTCGCTTTTGCAGCGCAAGCTCAAGCTGGGCTACGCCAGGGCGGCGCGGATCATCGACGAGATGGAGTCCCGCGGGATTGTCGGCCCCTTTGAGGGCAGCAAGCCGCGGCAGGTGTTGATTTCCCGCCAGCAGTGGATTGAGATGAAGATGCAGGCAGACGGTACGGCGCCCCAGAAAGAGGAATAGGCGCCGGAACGAAGCCTTTTTACACGCAGCACCCAGCAAACAGCGCCGCTTTTGACCGGACAAGCCAAAAGCGGCGTTTTGTTCCCGGCCGGGTGCCGGCAGGAAGGAAAAATTATGAATCCGTTTTTACCCATCAGCAAAGAAGATATGAAACAGCGGGGCTGGGATCAGCTGGATTTTGTGCTGGTTTCGGCAGATGCGTATGTGGATCATCCCAGCTTTGGGGCGGCGATCATCGCCCGGGTGCTGGAATCCCAGGGGTTTAGGGTCGGCGTATTGGCCCAGCCGGACTGGCGGCGGGAGGAAAGCTTTCTGGCGCTGGGAAAGCCCCGGCTGGCTTTCCTGGTGTCCGGCGGCAACATTGATTCGATGGTGGCTCACTACACAGCTGCCAAACGGCGCCGCAGCGAAGATGAATACAGTCCCGGCGGCAAAGCAGGGTACCGTCCCGACCGGCCTACGATCGTCTATACCCGGCAGTTAAAAAAGCTGTTTCCCTCGGTTCCAGTGATCATCGGCGGACTGGAGGCTTCTTTGCGCCGGTTTGCCCACTACGACTACTGGGACGACGCAGTTCGCCCGTCGGTGCTGGCCGACGCGGGGGCGGATCTTTTGTCCTACGGAATGGGGGAAAACCAGACCATCCAGATCGCCCGGCGGCTGGCGGCGGGCGAACCGGTTTCAGCCCTGACCGACATCCGGGGGACCTGCTATTTGTCCGACACGGCGCCGGCCATCCCGGGGGCTATATCCTGCGCGTCGTTTGAAAAGGTGGCGCAGGATAAGGAAGCCTATGCCCGGGCGTTCAAAATCCAGTATGAGGAGCATGACGCGGTTTACGGCAAGGCTGTCATCCAAAAACACGGCGAGCGCTATCTGGTGCAGAACCCGCCCATGCCGCCGCTGACCCAAAAGGAATTAGACTGGGTGTGGTCGCTGCCCTTTGCCCGTTACTATCACCCTTCGTATGAAGAAAAAGGCGGCATACCCGCCATTCAGGAAGTAGAATTTTCCATCATGCACAACCGGGGATGTTTCGGCGCGTGCAACTTCTGCTCCATTGCCACCCATCAGGGCAGGCAGGTGACCTGCCGCAGCGAAGAATCGGTGCTGGCCGAGGCGGTGGCCATGACGAAAAACCCCCGCTTCAAAGGCTATATCCACGATGTCGGCGGGCCGACGGCGAATTTCAGGAATCCTTCCTGCGCCCGCCAGCTGGAGCATGGGCTGTGCCGCGGCAGAAAGTGTCTGGCGCCCTCCCCCTGCAAGAATCTGGAGGCGGATCACACCGAGTATCTGGCGCTATTGCGCCGCCTGCGGGCGCTGCCAGGGGTCAAGCGGGTGTTCATCCGTTCCGGCATCCGGTTCGATTATCTGCTGGAGGACAAGGACGAGTCCTTTTTCAAGGAACTGGTGGAGCACCATGTCAGCGGGCAGCTGAAGGTGGCGCCGGAGCACTGCTCTGCGGCGGTGCTCGACCGGATGGGGAAACCCCATATCGAAACGTTTAACCGCTTTGTCAAGCGGTTTTACCAGCTGACGGAAAAAGCGGGAAAGGAACAGTACCTGGTTCCGTATTTGATGTCGTCCCATCCGGGCTCGACCCTCAAAGACGCGGTGCAGCTGGCGGTATACCTGAAGAAAAACCGAATCCGCCCGGAGCAGGTGCAGGACTTTTATCCCACGCCGGGAACGGTATCCACCTGTATGTTTTACACCGGCATTGACCCTCTTAGCGGCAAGCAGGTTTTTGTTCCCAAAGATCCGAAAGAAAAGGCGATGCAGCGGGCACTTTTGCAGTACTACCGGCCGGAAATGCGGCCGCAGGTGATCGAGGCGCTGAAGCGGGCAGGCCGGGAGGATCTGATTGGAACCGGGCCGGATTGTCTGGTGCCGCCGCAGCGGGAAGCGTCTGCCGGCGGGGGCCGCAGACTCCAGGAGCCCCGGCGCGGAAAGAATGATGAAAGGCGTGGCAATGTGAAATCGGGAAGGGAAAACGCGCCGGCCGGCAAAGGAAAGACAAGGGGGAAACGAGCAAGATGAGCAAAAGAAAAACCAATCTTCGTGCGCTGCAAAAGCTGATCGACCGGACGCCCGCCTGGCTTTTTTTAACCGTGGCGGCGCTGGTAATGGTGTTTTTTACGCTGATGACCATGAGCGAAATGGGATGGCTGCCGTTTGAAATGCCCGGTTGGAGCGATCTGCTGGGCATGAGCGAGCCTTACGAGCCGGTTGCCAAACTGGAGGGAGAACAGGCGGCCGCCGTTCACATCATCGATGTGGGGCAGGGGGACAGCATCCTGATCCAGACCGGGGAAAAAGCGGTATTGATTGACGCGGGCGAACGGGACCAGGGACAGACGGTCTGCGATTATCTAAAATCCGCCGGGGTGGAAAAGCTGGATCTGGTGATTGCAACCCATCCGCATTCCGATCACATCGGCGGCATGCCGGACGTATTGTCCCGGTTCGGGGCGGACGAGATTTTAATGCCCCAAATGGCCGAGGACATGGTGCCCACCACATCGGTATTCAACCGCCTGCTGGATGCGGTGGAAACGCAGGATATCCCGGTCACGGCGGCGCAGCCCGGCCTGGCATACGATTTGGGCAGCGGCGCAAAGCTGACGGTGCTGGCCCCGCTGCAGGATTATGATGATCTGAACAATTACTCGGTGGTGTGCCGCCTGGATTGCGGGGAAACCTCCTTTTTGTTTACGGGCGACGCGGAAAAACAGGTAGAGCAGGATTTGATCAGCGAGGGGACCCAGCTGCAGGCGGATGTGCTCAAAGCCGGGCATCACGGCAGCAACACCTCGTCGTGCGATGTGTTTTTAAACGCGGTGTCCGCGAAGATCGCCGCCGTTTCCTGCGGGCAGGACAACGACTACGGTCATCCGCATAAAGAGGTGCTGTCCCGCCTGTCCGAGCGCGGTACCGCTGTTTACCGCACGGATTTACAGGGCAGCGTTGTCTTTACGACCGATGGAAAAGAGATTGCGGCGCATACTGAAAGGGGAGCGGTAGAATGAGCGGTTGGAGCATCGACCGAATCGAAGAAGGCTGGGCTGTTTGTGAAGGCCCGGATGGTGAGATGATCCGGCTGGAGGTATCCCGGCTCCCGGCTGGCGTGCGGGAAGGGGACTGCCTGTTTTTAGACGGTGATGGCCGCTGGCAGGTGGACGAGCAGCTGACCCGGCAGCGGCGGGAAGAAACGGCAAAACGCCTGCGGGCGCTGTTTGGAAAAAGCGGTCCGGAAAAGCGGTCGGACCGATAAAGAACGCCGATGGCAGGCCAGGTTTCGACTGGAGAAAAAAGAATAAAAAAATACCGCCTGTTTTTTAACAGGCGGTATTTTTGCGCTTTACATCATGGTCAGGCCGTTGATAATCAGGCGAAAGCGGGATTCAAAGAAATCCGCCGCACGTTTGCACAGGATCATCCGGCCTAGAAAAATTTCAAAATAATCCATTACGGGACAAAGTGCTGTATCTATGGTCAGGTCCAATGTCATGGATTTTTCGGCAGCGTCCAGCGAAAAAGCAGAGTGTTCTACCGAGTAGTTGACCCGGTCGTGAATATCAAACAAGGCGATATTGCGGTTGCGGACCCGGGAACGGCGGACGTCGGTTTTGTCCGCCAGAATCAGCGCGGCAGCCACAGCGCTGACCGGAACGGCTGAGGACTCGTCGTGATTGCCGATTGCAGCGATGATTTTGGCGACTTCTTCCGGAGGCATCCCCATCGAAGTGAGAATATGAAAAGCCATCAGGGCGCCGCTTTGGGCATGGTCCACCCGATTGATGCAGTTCCCGATATCATGCAGAAATCCGGCGATTTGCGCCAGCTCCACTTCCCGTTGCGGGTAGCCGAAATCCCCCAGAATTTTCGCCGCAATTTTGGCGGCGCGGGTCACGTGGGGAAAGGAATGCTCGGTGTATCCGTAAGCCTTCAGAGCAATATCTGCCTGGCGGATATAAGTGGCCACCGTCGAATCGTTTTTAATCTGTTCAAAAGTAATATATGCCATATTGCGCCCCTCTTTTTTTCTTCTTTTCTTAGTATACGCCATCCGGACAGGTTTGAACAGCATTTGCAGGTAAAAGGAAAGTAAAAGAATCATTTTTTCCGAAACCGGAATAATGCTTGACAAACCTCATAAAATATTGTATAGTAATAAAGCAATCTTGATTGCGCAAATATCGCGGAGTGGAGCAGTTCGGTAGCTCGTCGGGCTCATAACCCGAAGGTCGTAGGTTCAAATCCTGCCTCCGCAACCATGTTGTGTGTCTGAAATAGATACACACCCAAGAAACCCCTGAGTAATCAGGGGTTTCGCCATTTTTTCGCTCAAATTTTTAAAGAGCGTTTTATAGATACACTCAGCCTTTTGAGGGCGGCCGACAGGAAATGAACCGAATTTATCAGAAATTCCCGCCCTATTTCCCCCGTTTTATGAAATGTGGTTGGTATCAAATTATGATACCAACCACTTTTTTGTTCCAAAGCAGATCAGTAGAAAAACAAGTAATATAAATTATGTAAGCGCCGGTTTTTTGCGTGAGAGTACGCAGAGGACCGGCGCTTTTTGCGTTTAGGAGGAAATAACGTGAAAAAGAATTATAGGAATCTGAAGAAGATGAAGTGGAAACATCCGTCTCTTTGGCGAGATATTCCACTTCCCTACCGATGCAACGGCTGCCCATATCCGAGAACCGGATTTGTCTGCTATGACAAGAGAGATAACACTTGCATGAGAACGGATGTCGAGGAAATCTCCATCCGAGATCAGATGTCAAAACGGAAGGGGTGATTTCGTTGGATGTGGATATTCCCTTGAAGCAAGGCTTAGGGTATTGTTTGTCGTTAAGAAACGGAGGTGCAAAAAGAAATGCAAATTGTATTGGGAAACAAAACTCATCCTGAATACGGGGTAGCAACCATCCCATTCCCCATCCCCAAAGAGGAATACGGACATGTTCTTGAGGTTTTGGCTCCACTGGAGATCGGCGACGCCATCAAACAGGACTGCGAGGTCTTAGAGTGTCTTGGCTACTATACAGTCCTCAACCGGATGGTCGGAACGAATGTCAATCTGGATGAACTGGATTATCTGGCGAAACGGATCGACAGTTTTGACATCGGAGAAGCTGCCCAGTTTCAGGCAATGGCTGAAAAACTGGATCTCACAGATATCAAGGACTTTATTAATCTGACCTTCTGCTGCCAACAAGCCACAGTGATCAACGACTTCACGGATCTGGAGAAGGTTGGTCGTGAGCACTATATGAATCTGAACGGCGGTTGTGCTCTCTCGAGAGAATTGGAGGATCTGAATGGTCGCGAAACTGCCTTGATGCTCATATCGAGTGGAGAAGGAATGATTACACCCTATGGCGTGGTCTATGACAACGGCATGAAGATGGAGCAGCTCTATGACGGCAAGGTCTTTCCGGAGTATCTCTATGATGCCAGTGCAATCGCAGTAGAGGTCAAAACGATTGATTTTGATCCATCTGTATTACGCTCCACCTGTCTGTTCCTTCCTATGCCGGAAGAACAAATTGATCGAATGCTTCAGAGGATCGGGATCGAAAAAGATTACGATTTTAAAATGGAGCTGACAGAATATGATCTGCCTGATGAGATCATCGAGAGGTTAAATATCCCCTATGAAAATCTCTATGACCTCAACCGAATGTGTGAGATCATCTCGCCGATGGATGCTCAAGAAAGAAAAAAGCTGGCCGCAGCTGTCATTATGGCGAAGGCGGAATATGCTTGTGAAATCTATCGGTTGGCAAAATATATCGATCACTTTGACTTCTTCGAGAATATAAAAACAGCAGAGGAATACGGAAAATATATGATCCGGGATTCCGGGCACTATGAGTTCGACCCAGAGCTTCACGAATTTTATGATTATGAGAAATATGGCAAACAACGAATGGAATGGGAAGCAGGTGAGTTCAGCAACTTAGGGTATATCGCTTATTATGGCCTAATTAGTATGGATAAACTTATGGCAGAAGATCCTGCCGAAGCACAAGACTTTCAAATGGGAGGAATGTAAAATGGCAATTTCAAGAGAATGGCTGCAGTTTCTCAGAGAGCAGCACCCCGAAGGCTCACGCATTCGGCTTCGGGAGATGAAAGATCCGTATCACCCCGTCCCACCCGGCACGATGGGGACCCTTGACCACATCGATGACCTGGGAACCTATCATGTGAAATGGGACAACGGTCAAGGACTGGGTTTGGTGATCGGCGAGGACAGTTTTACGGTGCTTCCCCCCGAAGCCACAACCCTCAAGCTATATATGCCACTTACCGCATCAGCATTCTATTACGATGACTGGGGCGATCTTGACCAGGACAGCGTTGATATGGATGGGAAAGACCTGCTGGCATATGAAGACAAGATCCTCGCAGAGCTGAATTGGTATAGGGACCCTGAAGAAGCCGAGCGTGGACTCATGCACTGGTACAGTGATTCCGACAGCGTAAATGATAAGGTCAGATCGGCAGTTTTCACAGTCGAGGAGCGCGAGGGAAAGCTCTGGGGCGTTGCCGAGTGCCGTATTGTTGGCAGCCTGAATCCGGACGAACTCTCCACCCTTAAGGAATATATCGCCGGACAGGCATCTGACGGTTGGGGCGAAGGCTTTGAGCAGAGGGAGATCAAAATCGGCGATGGTGAAATGTATGTCCATCTTTGGAATGGCGACAATGACTGGAGCATCGAAACCGAGCAGGAACGGTTCGCTCCTAAATTGGCAAAGGGGCTGCCCGAAATGTGTTTTTCCACACTCCCCGGCACCGGCGAGCTGATTTGCATCAAGCGAGGAGAAACAGGATATTACCCTTCCGATTGGAACACCCCCGACAAAGATCGTAATGCCGAGATCGCCAACGATGCCAACGAAAGTCTTGGAATCACGCAGGCTCAAAGACAGGCGATGGAGATCGGCAGCATGATGGGATGGGGCGTCCCCGGTGCAGATCCCAAACACTATGAAGAACAACAGGATAATCAGATGGGCATGAGCATGGGCTGATGCCCTTTTATATTGCAACAAGGAGGATCACAGATGCCTAACCACATTACAAACCGCATCACCATTCAGGCAGAGGGAAAGCAGCTTGAGGATATCCTCGATGCCATAAAAAACGATGAGATCGGTCGGGGCAGCATTGATTTCAATAAGCTGAAACCTATGCCCAAATCTTTAGAGATAGAAAGCGGCACCAAAACGGATCGAGCCATATCCATCTATCTCACCGCACTCAATCCGAAGAAACCGGATATGGGATGCGGAAAAATCAGTCTGGACGAGCTGAAAGCTCTTGAACAGGGACTGAGTCGAGGCAAGCCGTATACATCATACAAAGGCAACTTGACGCAAGAGCAGATCAAGGAATATACACAGTACACCTCTTTGAGCGATTATCTCAGTCTTGGGAAAACCGCTGTGGATAATTTCCTCCAGCATGGTGCCATCACATGGTATGAATGGTGTCGTCAGAACTGGGGCACAAAATGGAATGCCTATGGCTACGACTATATAGATTTTCACCCAAGCAAGAATGTGCTGCAATTTAATACAGCCTGGGCTAATGTTCCGGAGATCCTGCAATTACTCTCCGAAAAGTTCCCAAATGTAGAGTTCAAATATGAATTTGCAGATGAGGACATCGGGGTCAATGCCGGAAGGCTGGGTTTCCTAAACGGAGAAGTGGAATATGAGGACATCCCGGACAATCACTCCAAAGAGGCATTTGATATGGCTTTCGACATCATGGGTTGCTCTCCCGAAGATTATGAGCTTGCGTATAGCGAAGAATCCGGTACCTACGAGTACCAACCCGAACCCGAAATGGGCATGAACTAAGTCACAAGCGCAGGAGCATCTGCGCATGACAATAGAAAAATAATCATTGAACAGGGGCCGTTTCCCGAAAGGGTCAAACGGCCCCTTCTTTTTTTGCGTTTCGGACTCCTTTTCGGGAACACACCCCGGAAAGGAAAGAGAAATGAACGAGGAAAAGGTCCTGCATTACTTGAAAATCTTCTGTGCCGGAAAGAACGGTGTAAAAACGAGCGAGGAGATCGAACGTGCCACCGGAGTCAGCGAAAAGACATTACGAAGCTGCATCAACCGAATGCGCAGAAGGGGTATCCCCATTGGCAGTGGTCAGAATGGCTATTTTTATGCTTTGACTGCTGCCGAGGTCTATGCCACGATCCGCTTTCTCCAGAACATGGTCAGAAGCATGTTGGCTGCCATCGAAGGACTGGAACGGTCGCTGGATGGCTTTAGCGGAGAGGATCTGTAATGGCGCGCCCCTTCTTCCCCTGGGTGGGAAGCAAAGAAAAACTGATCCCATATGTAGTCCGCATCATGCCGGACAATATCTCCCAGTATGTCGAACCCTTTGGCGGCAGCGGAGCTGTCCTGCTCAGCCTTGAACCGAAATCGAGCAGATTGGACATCTATAACGATTTCAATTCCGAGCTGGTCAACCTGTTTGTCTGCGCCAAAGAGAAAAGCAATGCTCTGATGCGAGAGTTGAAATTCCTTCCCTTCCATTCAAGAGAGGAATTTGAGTGGTACAAGAATTTCCTTGAGCATAAGGACGTCTTTTTCAGGAATATCGAGGAGGAACGTTCTATCCTGAAAGACCGCAATTGCTTTACCGAGGAACAGGCTCAGATACTGGACCCGATTTTAGAGGAACGCGCCCAGCTTTATGATGTTTACCGAGCTGCCGCCTACTTTAAGCGGATCTGGGGCAGCTTCAGCGGCACAACATCTTCGTTCGGCGTCAAACCACTCAACATGGACCGAGCGACAAAACGGTTGATGGATGCTTCCGCAAGGCTGAACCACGTTGTCATAGAAAACAAGGATGCGGCAAGGCTGGTCATCGAACGAGATCGTCCCGACGGGCTCATCTACTGCGATCCACCCTACTATGACGCAGAGAAATACTATGACGCCGGGTTCACCAAACGGGATCATGTGCGGTTGTGGCGCGCTCTCAGAGATTGTCGGGGATATGTGATCGTGTCCTATAACGATTGCCCATATATCCGCAATCTCTATAAGGACTTCTATATCTTCTCCTTTGAGCGTCAGAACCCCATGGCTCAGCGCGCGGGAGCAAAGTATGGAGAACTTCTCATCACCAACTATGATCCGCGTTCCTTTGCCGGTCAGATCACCCTGTTTGACGAACCACTGGAATTTGGCAACATGCGCCTTGTTCGAGTACCGCAGAAACCATTGAAAGCAGCATAAAAAAGAGGAGGAAAACATCATGAAATTTTTGAGAGAAACCAACCCGAAGGGCCTTCGTATCCTTCCTGCCGAGTTGAGTCTGGCAGGATTTCCCCAGAACGAAAAGGCAGAAGTCCACGTCATGGATGATACCATCATCGTACTGAAAAGAAAGATGACTGCCATGGAGCTTATCCATGCCGCAAGACAGCTTCATGAACTTGCCACCGATCTGTATATCGAGCTTGCAAAAGCCTGCGGCTTTTGCGAAGACTGTGAAAACGCTTGTACCTTCGACGAAGACTTTTTTGAGGATGAGATCGTGCTCCCCGACTATCTCCGTGAGGAAGCCGGAATCCCCGAAGATGCCAATCTCTGTGCGGTCGTCGATGAAGAAAACGGGACCGTAACCATCATGCAGTCCGAACACAAAAATGACCTTCGGGATCTGCCGCCCGGACTGCTGGATCTGTTTGCCGATATGGGCCTTTGCCTTGGCAGGCTGGAGGAACTGCTTGTGACCGGAGGGGTAGCATATGAGGGCTGATTTTCCATATGTTTACCCTTATTCGGCAGCTGAAGCCGAAAGGCGAAATGAGATCGAACTGTGGTGCGATAGTTTTCGGAAAAATTTCGCTTGTAAGGAAGCCATCGAACAGACTATCCGCAATGGGTTTGACGGGATGCATCTGAGCGAAGATTGTGCTAAGACCGTCATTGAACAGTTTGGCTTCAAGCGTACCGCATGGGTTTTGAGCAATACCGTACAGCTGAAAGATTGGGATGGGCGGTTCAGCCCCTCCAATAAGGAATGGGCAAAACTGACCTTCATCCCTTCTGACAAAAATCATAATATTGGTTTTGTTATTTCTTCCCATTCTGCCGTGTTGGACGGCTTCATTCAGCAGTATCGAAAAGAGGTGCAAAAGCTCAACTTGTTTAGTGCCGAGCACTGTGAGCCGAATTCCTTTCAGAATCTCAATTATGAAGGAAAGGTTCTGGTGCTTTCTCCGGATACCCTTCGGGAAAGCAGTTGGCGGCCGGAAGATCAGCTGTGGCTGGCGCATGACGGTTTCGGATGCAGCCCCAAAGCCATCGGGAGAAGTGTGAGATGCACTTGTCTTGGCGATGGCGAAGAAACCAGATGGAACCGCAGTGAATTTATTGGCGTCCTGAAAGATGAACACCTGCCCGAATGGGCTATGGAAAAGCTGGAGGAACTGCGCTCGCCGGAGCAGCAGGGACCCCGGCTTTCGTTGTGAGAGGAGGAAAACACATGAGAAAAACCTGTACGACTTTGCTGGTCTGCCTTATGGTGTTCACCATGAGCATGACAGCCTTTGCCGCCGAGCAGCCCCAGACTGTGGTGGAAACCGGCGATAACGGCACCAGCATCACCATCACCGACATTACTCCCAGGGAGGACGAAACGGATGAGCAAAAAGAGGAACAGAAAACCGAACCCTACAAGGTGGGCAGCTACTACCCCGTGGAGATCCAAACAGCTGAAGACAACGGATACCAGCTTCTCGTCAAAACCTTCATTGTACCGCAGGGGGTCGATCCCTCGGTGCTCATCGAGGAGGGCCTGATCCGCAGAGGCGTGGCATATCAGGTTTCGGATATTTTATGCCGAGAACTGGATGGCGACAGCGAAACCAGGACTGCCACCGAAACGGTCACCATGCCTGTAGAAAGTGATGATAAAGATGAGCTTCTGGAACTCTTCGATGCCGAGATGACCTACAGCGAGGACGGCTTTTCGGGCACTTTGCAGCTCAACGAGAGGTCGATCACCGCGGAAGCGACCGACACCGAAGGCTACTCGTATACCCTCAAGGATGTGAAAGAATACACCGGTCTTGAAAGAAATGACCCGTATTACATTCCCAAAACCGCTGAAAAGTATGGCGTCACCCTAAAGCTTGCCGATATCAAGTGGACTCCCATGGCAAGTGGGACCGACAACAGCAGATCCCCTTCGCTCTTTAAGGCGACTGCCATCTATACAGGCACAGCCTGGGGCAGCAAGGAAACCGACTTTGTCGCCACCGCGACCTATACCGGCGAAGTGAGTAAAGTCACCGAGGGCGACCTCGTTTACAGCATCATCTATGAGGAACTTCCGACGGTGATCGTATCTGATGATGAAGGTGCTTCCTTCGTAGCAGGGATCAACTGGGGCGGCGCCCTTCTGACTGTGCTGGGGATCGTTGCAGGCGCGGCAGTGATCGCAGCGATCGTATACGGTATCAAGTGGCTGCTTCGCAAGCGTGAAGAAAATGCCGAATCTCGTGAGCAGGATCGTCGAAACAACGACCCTTACGCAGACCGTCCGGACATGGATCTGCCCGATATGTTGTACGACATGGACCGAGGATTGGAGGATGACCGATAATGGCTGAAAAGTTCAAAGCAAAATGCAAAGAAATTTGGGATAGCTGCGGAACAGCATTCCTCGTGGGACTTCCCATCGCCGCAATCGCAATTTTTGTGGCGGTAAGCTATGCAAGTACTGTCATGCCCAGTCCCTTTGAGCAGCCTGTGCTCCCTTCGGACAATATTGCAGCTTCATCCCAGGTGGAGCTTGCTGTCCAAGAGGAAGCTTCTATTCCTGTTAAAACCGAGCCTGACATCGAGAAGCTGGATTTTGAACAGGTGACCCAGCAGATGTGGGAAGCCCAGGAAGTCAGCCTCTCCACCGAAGAATACACGCTTCCCCAGGATGCGGCTTTGGAGGATGGCTCCATCGGAACGCTGTCCATTCCTAAAATATCGCTGACGGCTCCTGTCTATGAGGCGGCAGATGGTGAAGAAATCGAAGCGATGACTAAGGGTGTTGCTCACTTCGCTGTGACATCTTCATGGACAGGCAATGTCGGACTTTGCAGCCACAATGTAGCGCCCAACGGCGCGGTGGCATATTTCCGTGCTCTGCACCTATTGGAAAAGGGTGATGAGCTCAACTACAAAACAGCTCTCGGTGATCGAACCTACAAGGTGACCCAAATCAAGGAGATCGCCGAGGATGACTGGGGGTATCTCATGAGATATGATGATGACCTCAACCGCATCACTATGATCACCTGTATCACCGGTAAGCCAAATATGCGCTTAATGGTGCAGGCGATCGAGGCGTAAACGGAAAAAACTTGCCTTTTGGTTGCTTATTCGCTATTTCCGCATATGAACCTTGTTGGGTTTGGTGAATAGCTTTCCTTTGCCTTTGCTGATATTGTTGTGGCAAAAGGAGGTATTCAACATGAAAAGAACAAAAAAGATCATCACCACGATCGTAACCGTCGCAATGCTGGCGTCTACTGCGCTCACTGCCCATGCCGCGCAGCCAACCACACTCAAGAATGTCACTGTAAATGATTGGGACACCCCTGCCACCTTCGCCGCTGGAACGAGCTGGCCCATCACCACATGGTATTTCTACTCTCAAAACGGAAAGGTTCTGGGAAGCATACCAAACAGCACGGTGACAGAGATCGCCAAGACCTACCCTTCAGGCAATATCGAATGGGAGTTCTGGCTGGCAGAAGCCTTCAACGAGTATCGGGAGAACGGCGGCAGTAAGGAAAACGCACAGCAGACAGTTCCTGCTCCGGTCAAGGTAGAGAAAGAAAAAGCAGCGGTCATCCCAGCAAAACCTGCTCAGACAGAACAGAAGATCCAGATAGCACCGACACCTGCGCCTCAAAAGCCGAAAGCTGAGTTCGATGCCGAGCTCTACGCACAGCAAGCCTTCGATCTCATCAATGAGGCAAGAGAGGAACATGGGCTGCACAGCGTAGAGATGGATGACTACACGATGGAACTGGCTGAAATGCGAGTACAGGAGTTGGAGCAGAGCTACAGCCATGTCAGACCGGACGGCAGCCGTATGTCCCGCACCTACCACACAGGCGAGATCATCAACCGCAGGGCAAACACACCGGAGGTAGCCGTAGAATCTTGGCTGGACTCTCCCGGACATCGGGATATGATACTCGCAGAGCGATACAACAGCGCAGGCATCGCCTGCTGGAAGGGCACAGACGGAGTCACCTACTGGTGCATGCTCTGGGGTAGATGACAAAAACTTCAACCGAAAGGGCTCCGGAAACGGGGCCCTAAATCTTTAGGCCACTTTGCTTCTCGCAGGGTGGCTTTTTATCTTTTACAGGAAAGGAAGATGTTCGTGAAAAACAGCATGAAGCGTATTATCAGTATGCTCCTTTGCGTCATGATGCTCTTTGGAGCAATGCCGGTATCGGCTTTTGCCATGGACAATGTCGACCCCACAGGAATGGTCGATGTGCAGCAGGTAATGGACAGTGGTCCGGTGGAACAGATCGATGATACCGATGCTCTCCCCGAAGGCGAGGAAGAAAGCACCGATCCCGAATTGAAGGATAATCCGGAGGAAGAAGAAAGTGAAAGCTCCTCGGAGCCTACTGAGGAACCGGAGGGCACTGACTCCGAAGTTGGAGGCTCTCTCGAAACAGGCGGCGAAGCGAATGCCGATCCCACCATTGGTCAGTCCTCTGTAGAACCCTCTAAAGAGGACGACGTGGCAAATGTCCATTGGCTGCAGCAGTACCAGGAAGCAGCTCTCGCACAGATGATGCAGCCCACTCCTTTTGCGATGCGGCGTTCTTCCGGAGGGACGGCATCATACTCCATGATCGAGTGGACAGGTGGTATGTTGGAATTTGCCAATACCGCCTATATGGGAAGTCCCATGCCCAAGATCTATTTTAACGGTGATACCGCATTCTGCTATGAATGGAACGGCCAGCAGCCTGCCGGTAATTATACCCTGTCCGGAGAGGGTGACGATGATGCCGTAAAACAGATCCTTGCCAATTTCGAGGCGTCCGGCGGCGGCAACGCTGCTTATGCTGCGGCGCAGGCGGCTATTTGGGCTGAAACCATGGGAACTTCTGTTAGTTCCTGGGGAGGATGTCCCGGCGGCTCCGCAGCCGATGAGATCCTAAACGGCAACGCCGATTACAGCAATATCACCTATTATATCTGGACCGGCGGTACACAGGATATTATCACCTACGAGATCGGAGAGGATCCCGACCCTGATCCGGACCCCGAACCCGACCCCGAAGATTATCCCGAAGATGAATACGAGATCGTAGTTGAAACCGATACCCAGACCGAAACCGAGGTTCGCAATCGTAAGACCTATGAGTATTCGGATGCCATCGGTCAGATCACCATCCGTAAGCATGACCAGGATGGTGAAAGTCTGGATGATGCGCTGTTCGATATTCGCGTAGATTTTACAGACGGCAGCTTCATCTTGGAGGAAAACTGGGAAGTTGACAACGGCGCCAGGCTCTATACCTGGACCCATCCCGAGGATAACCACGATGATGCCAAGGTGACCATCACCGAGGTGAAGGCTCCCAGGTATTATGAAATGGATCCCACCCCCCAGGTGGCAACAGTCTCTCCCACCTATACTCGCGTGACCCATGTGGAAACCTGGACGGTCACCATCGTCACCGAAACCACCAGCTCTACCGTTATCGAGATCGCCTCCGGAGATGTAGTGGCCGAATCGGAGTCTTCCTCCTCTGCCGAAACCAACAGCGATCCCCAGGTGGAGGAATTCGCTGACTTCATCGAAGGTGACCGTGAAGTTACCGTCACCTTTGTGAATGAACGCATTACAGGCGATATTGAAGTGCTAAAACGTGATGCCAATACCGGAGAACCTCTGGCGGGTGCCACTGTACACCTTTGGGGCGAGGATCTTGGCGATGCCGAGGACATCGATCTGACCCAGGTGACCGGCCCTGACGGTATTGCCTATTTTAACGACCTTTACCCCGGCACCTATGTCATTCAGGAAACCCAGGCTCCATTTGGCTATAACCTGAACAGCGAAAAGCAAACTGTGGCTCTCCAGTCGGGCGAAACCATCCGCAGGGAGATCCATAATTTCAAAAAGGATGGCCTGACCATCAAGAAGGTAGATGTCAACGGTGAACCTCTTGCCGGTGCAACCTTCGAACTGCGTCGTGGTTCGGGCGAGGTGCTCCTCAGTGATACCACCGACAGAAACGGTATCATTTTCCGCGACCATCTGGTGGAAGGTCACTATGTTATCGAGGAGATCCAGGCTCCATATACCCATCTTATCGGAAATGAGCCTATCAAGGAGATCTATATCTACGAGTCGGATGACAACAAACAGTATACCGTCACCTTTGTCAACCTTGAAAAGCCCAAGCTCCTCATTCAGAAGATCGACGCCGATACAGGCGAACCCCTGCCCGGTGCGGTTTTCCGAGTAGCAGAACGCGGCAGCAAGGAATATACCGACGTCACCACCGATGAAAACGGTGAGGCTCTGCTGGAAAACCTCAATGTGAATTGGTACGAAGTGACCGAGCTGCGTACTCCCACCGGCTATGTTACCGAGGATACCCATTACGATATTGAGCTGGTGGCACAGGAAACGGCAACCTTGGTGGTCAAAAACCGCACCAAACCCAACCTGACCATCGAAAAGACCGACAGCGTTACCAAGGAACCCATGCAGGGCGTTGTGTTCGAGATCGCCATCAAAAACGGCAAGAGCCTTGGCGAGTTCACCACCGATGCCGAGGGCAAGATCGTATTGAAAAATGTAGACCCCGGCAAAATCTATCTCATCACCGAAGTGAAAACTTTGGAGGGTTACCATATCGACGAGGTGACCAAGGAGATCACCCTCGATGAGAATGAGGACAAGGTCGTGCCTTTCACCAACACTCCCCAGAACCCCATTATCATCAAAAAGCTGGATGACATCACCGGTGATCCCATTGAGGATACTGTCTTCAGCGTGACTAAGGTCAACGGTGAATTTGTGGGTGAATATACCACAGGCAAGCATGGTTATGCCACCGTTGCAGGCATCGATCCCGGATTTTATGTTGTTCGTGAGATCCGTGCCAACAAGGGTTATATCCTGTCCAACGAGGCAAAAACGGTGCAGCTCAAGGCAGACGAGCCTGCTATCGTGGAGTTTTACAATACCCCCAAGACCGGATTGCAGATCGTCAAGACCGATATGGTCACCGAAAAGCCTCTGGAGGGGGTCAAGTTTACCGTCACCGAGCTTAACGGCGCCTTGATCGGCCACTATGAAACCGACAAGGACGGCCTCATCACCATTGAGGATCAGGAGGAAAAATGGGTGCGCATCGTTGAAACACATCCTCTTTCCGGCTACAAACCCGATCCCGAACCCAGACTTGTGGAATTGGTCGCAGGCGAACTTGCCATCGTCAAATATGAGAACAAACCCTACCCTGTACTGGAGATCGTCAAGCAGGACGCTGACACAGGCAAACCGTTGGAAGGCGTAAAGCTCGGCCTCTATGATGGTCAGAAGCGTGAGATCGGAACTTACACCACCAATGCTGAAGGCAAGATCGTTCTGACCGGTATGGATGGTGGGCAGTCGCTCTATGTCAAGGAGCTGGAAACCCTGGCAGGATATCAGCTCAAGACGGAGTATTTTACCGCAAAGCTGGAATGGGGCAAAAAGACCACTGTGATCATCGAAAATGAGATCAAGCCTCTCTCGGTGACTGTAGAAAAAACCGGCAACTATGAGGTGATCGCCGGAGAGATCATGCGCTATGATTTCTCCAACATTGCAAACACAAGTGAGATCATGCTGGATGAGTTCTATTGGCACGACCAGCTTCCCACCGACGCGGTCAGACTTGGTCATGTGAAAACCGGCGTGTGGAGCCACACTCTCCGCTTCGATGTGACCTATAAGACCAACAAGAGCCGTGGCTATGAGGTTGCGGAGTCGGGACTCTATTCCAATGTCAGCTATGACCTGAACATGTCCGCAGAGGCACTTGACCTTCGCCGCGGCGAGTATGTCACCGATATTCGCTTCGAGTTTACCGATGTTCCGGCAGGATTCCATGAAACCACAGGTCCTTCCATCTATGTGACCACTATGGCAGACCTTGCAACCGGATACCGCATCATCAACCGCACCGATGTGGGTGGTTGCAAGAATGACAAGTGGGCAGTAGATAAAGATACCTGGATCACTGTCACCTGGGCGAAGGAGCGCGGCAATCTGCCTAAGACCGGAATTTAATCCCTTTGGAAAGGAGGCGCGGCCACGTGCCGATCATACGAAATATTCTTAACGTGCAGGGCGGCGGAGCCAAATCCGCCGCCCTTTTTGATTTCATCGCAAATCGCAGGCTTGGCAGAGGCAGCATCGATCTTAATCGCATTACCCCCATGCCTCCATGGGTCTATCGGCAGCCCACAAATCTGGAGCTGCTCAAAAAATACGGCGAGGAGAACTGCTCTCGCGGCTGGTGCCTTCTCCATTGGGGAACGAGCCAGAACGTGCTTCGGCCTGAGCGATCCGCAAGACAGTATGATGGAGGCAGCGCCATTCGCTTTGACACCGAGGACAGCGATATTCGGGAACTGATCCGCAAGCTGTCTTTGGTGTTCAAAGACCTGTATCTGGACTATCTCTGGGCCAGCGAAGACATCGGTTCCAATGTGGGAGCAGCTCAGTACCGTGACGGTGAGGCGCTCATTGAGTTCATCCCTACGCCCGGCACTCGTGCAGCTATTGAGAAATCCTTGGATATTCTCGGTGCGAGAGCCTCAGATTACGGGCTTATCTATGACCCGGCAACCAGCAACTACGTATACAGAGGAGGAAAATGAAATGGATAAAAGAAGACAGATCATTCATCAGGGCGGCGTACCCATCGGATATATCACAGGGCGCGCCGCCATCATCGACGCAGATTTTTTCGGCTGCGCGGCAGGTCGAGAGCTGACCCGTATCGGCGTTCAGATCACATGGCAGTCTGAGGTCGCAAATATACTCAAAGCTGCTGACGAAAACAAGCAGGCTGGGAAACGCATCATGGTCTATCAGCTTATGGCAGCAACTGCACCGGAAAAGAAATTCGTATCTTACGAACAGCTTTGTGAGCTATACGGAGGCCCGGACAGAACAGATTATCATCTTGTTTTCGATGGCCGTATTGCCTTTGAAAGCCTGGATGAGCTGTATGAACTGCTGTCGGTCGGAGAACTGCCCAAAGGCTTTGTCGGACGCCACCTTTCGATGTCGGATGTCATCGAGTTGTGTGACGATGAAGATCCTGCCCTCTACTATGTGGACGCTGAAGACTATATTTTGACCAATTGGAAGGAGTAAAGAAAATGAAAAAGACTCAGAGCAACACCATCGTAAAACAAGAAGACAACAGCATGATCCTGCCGCTGGAAATGCGCATGCGCTCCCTCGGTGACGGCGAGAGGTATCTGGCAAGCTTTAACGCTACCATCGGTGGAGCGTTCGCTGTTCGTGGGATCCGTCTGCATGAAGGGAAAAACGGCCCATTCCTCAACTTCCCCAGCTACAAGGGGCAGAACGGTTATGTGGATATCTGCTTTCCGGTTTCCGTCGAGCTTCGTCAGCGCATGACCGACCAGGCTGTAGGGATCTATCAGCAGGCGATCTCTCAGCATCATGACAGAGAAAGCCGTCATGTACAGCAGAACGAGATCGATCATCCGGAACAGGATATGCAGCAGGAGGAGTCCCCCGATGAAGATCTGGAGATAGACGAAGGCCCCTCGATGGGGATGCAGATGGGTTGATGATTCAGAGGAGGAACGAGTATGAAGAAAAAGGCAATTTCAATGCTCTGTGCGCTTGTGCTTATGCTCACCATGGCGGTACCTGCATTCGCAGCTCCCACCGGAGATGTGTCCGGCGTCATTGAGCAGACCTGGCAGAGTGCCGCACAGCAGATTAAAACCGTGGTAAACAGCGTAGTGTTCCCTGCGCTGGATATGATCCTCGTCATTCTGCTGTTTGTAAAGATCGCAAGCGCGTACATGGACTACCGAAAGCATGGCCAAATGGAATGGGCTCCCGTTGCGATCCTGTTCGCGGGTCTCATCTTCTCGCTGACCGCACCGACCTATATCTGGACGATCCTTGGAATTTGATGTGAAGCGGATGAATACAACCTTTGCGAGAGAACTTTATAAGGTGTTTGGCGACGATGCACTGCTGGAGAACACCAAATATGTTGGCCACTCCTGTTATGGGAAACTGGATGGTGATCTACGGGTACGCGCCGAATTCATCTCCACCCACATTCACAACCATTTCGATGCTTTCAAGGTTGCTGTCCTTGACCGAATCGAAGGCGTCATCGATACCACAGTTCTTCGCTTCGATGAACTCTGGGGAATGAAGAAAACGAGCAATCCGAACTTCCGTGAGGGGATCAATCCACACCTTTGGAAAAACGGGAATGACCTTTGCTGGTACGTTTATCAGCCTACCCCGGCAGACTTCGAAAGGCTCTCGTATGCGGTCAGTGAATATCTGGAAGTCTTCCGTGATATGGAGCAGAGTTCTGGTATGTCGCAGAGCATGTAAAACAGAGAGAAAAGAGCAGCAGTGCCGCGTGATCGCGGCGCTGTTTTGCTTTCCCGGAAGGAGGTGAGTTCCCATCTTTATATGGGATTTTGTGGCCGACCTCGTATTAGGTCAGGTCTTCGACTGGATCTATGCCAAGATCGTCGAGTTTCTCAGTGAGTTTTTTGCCATGATGAATGGCATGGGCGCCGAACTGTTTGAGTTGGTCTGGGTGCAGGCCATCGTGGAGTTCTTCTCCCATTTTGCATGGGCGCTCTATGTGGTCGGTCTTGTAGTGGCTGTCTTTGAAGCAGCTGTGGAATATCAGTCCGGCAGGACCAACGGAGTACGCGACCTTGCTATGGGCGCGATACGGGGATTCTTTGCCGTCAGCCTGTTCACTACGGTACCGGTGGAACTGTACAAACTCTGCATCAGCTTACAGGGCAGCTTGTCCCAGGACATCACAGGAGTTTCAAATGTTGATGGGATCAGCAGCTTTACCCGATCTGCGATGGGAGCACTCAACGGTTATGGCGTTTTCGTCTCTCTGTTCTTGCTCATTCTCATGGGATATGCGGTGATCAAGGTGTTCTTTTCCAACCTCAAGCGCGGTGGCATTCTGCTCATCCAGATCGCGGTGGGAAGCCTGTATATGTTCTCGGTTGCCCGTGGCTACATGGATGGCTTCTGGGGTTGGTGCAAACAGGTGGCAGGACTCTGCCTTACAGCTTTTTTACAGTCCACCATCCTTATCGCGGGACTCATGGTTTGGAATCAGCACATGCTGCTCGGCTGTGGGCTCATGCTCTGCGCCAGTGAGATCCCCAGAATCGCACAGCAGTTCGGACTGGATACCACCACCCGCGCCAACATCATGTCTGCGGTCTATATGACACAAACTGTGGTCAATCTCAGCAGAAACCTCGTTAGAGCTGTTGCAAAATAATGTAAGGAGAAAAGATATGTTGGTATATATCGCATCCCCGTTTGCCGGGGATATTGAAAACAATGTAGAAGCGGCAAAGGAATACTGCCGAGCCGCAATGGAAGAAGGAGTCACCCCGGTGGCTCCTCATTTGATTTATCCGCAGTTTCTGGATGACAGCGACCCTGCTCAAAGAAGCATGGGACTGAATGCCGGTCTGGAACTGCTCTCCCGATGTGATGAACTGTGGGTCTGCGGTGCGGAGATCTCATCCGGAATGCAAAGAGAAATACAGTTTGCAAAAGCGCTGGGGCTCCCTGTCCGACAGGTGGAGCCGGTTCCCACACAGGAGCCGGTGATGGCCTTATGACTCTGGGCAGTTTGTTCGACGGCATCGGCGGATTCCCTCTGGCAGCGATACGATACGGGATCAAACCGGTATGGGCAAGCGAGATCGAAGCGTTTCCCATTGCGGTAACCAAATACCGTTTCCCTGATATGATCCACGTCGGAGATATCACCAAGCTGGATGGAGCAAAGTTGCCGCCTGTAGATGTCATCTGTGGGGGCAGTCCCTGCCAGGACCTGTCTGTTGCCGGAGCAAGGGCAGGTCTTGCCGGTGAGCGATCCGGATTGTTTATGGAGCAGGTGCGGATCGTAAAGGAGATGAGAGATGAAGATATTCGAAGTGGCAGAACAGCTAAGTTTGTTCGTCCAAGATTCATGGTCTGGGAAAACGTCCCGGGAGCATTCTCAAGCGGCGTCACCAAAGGGGAAGACTTCAGGGTCGTCCTCGAAGAAATATGCCGAATTAGTTGCGGTCCCGTACATGTCCCTCGACCTGACACCGGGCGCTGGGAACCTGCTGGACGAATCGTATTGGGAAATTCTTTCTCCCTGGCGTGGCGAGTCTTTGATACTCAATACTGGCCCGGCACCCCGCAGCGCCGTAGGCGTATCTTCCTTATCGCAGATTTTGCAGGAAAATGTGCCGAAAAAATACTATTTATCCCCGAAAGCCTGCCTGGGTATTCTGAGGAGAGCCTGGGAGAGAGGAAAAGAATTGCCCAAGATGCTCAAGAGAGCATTGATGATACAATCGGGTCTTGTTCGACCGGACGGGCAACCGACAAAACTTAAAGCTTACCATATCAATCAGAGAGATGAAGGGATTGACCTGCATGGGGTTTCCGGTGCTTTGATGGCAACCAGCAATATGCAGATGCAGACCTTTGTCACGCAGGAAGCCGGATATAACGGTACGGACACCGAGGTAAGTGTTATCTGTCTCAATGATCAGGGTGGACAGCGTATGGATGTTTCAAAAGACATCACCGGAACACTCAGGGCTCAGATGGATGGGCATCCTCCGCTTGTTTACGAAAATCATGGTATCGATGCCAGATACACAGGGCCTCTTTCTGTTTCTCCGACTTTGTCTGCACGTTGTGGGACAGGAGGAAACAACATTCCACTCGTGGAGCAAGAGCCTGTTTACTGCATCGTGGGCAACACCATAGACCGTCAACCGCAAAACGGTGGGAACGGTTGTGGCTGGCAGGAGGATATCGCATATACCCTTACTGCCACAGATCATCATGCGGTATTCAGTCGCCAGAGAGTGGATGTTTTCAAGGACGATGAGATCGCCAGCACTCAGAGCGCACGGCAGCATAAAGATGCTACCGATCTTGTTGTTCAGCAGGCTGTATTTGGTCAGTCTCAGTTTGGGAACTACGCGGAAGGCTGCGCCACTCTTCGCGCCCAGGGTGGTGACAATGGCGGCGGCAGCGAAAACCTTGTTGCAGAAGAATATGCTGCAAACACGATGCTGATTCGGCGGTTGATACCTCTCGAGTGCGAAAGACTGCAAGGCTTTCCCGATGGATGGACTGACATTCCATCCGCTTCCGATGCGGCACGTTACAAAGCGCTCGGCAACTCGGTTGCGATTCCTTGTGTCGAATACATTATGCATGGGATCGCGCTGGCCTTAAAAGCTGCCTGATCTCATATTGCTTATGCTTCGTTTCCCTTAAAATATTCGTTGCTTCTGGTGAATAGCTTTCCAATATGCTTTCGGGTATGCTTGCTTTACCATCAGACAGGAAGGAGAAAACAGCATGGGCAAGCTTACGGTAAACATTCCGGAAGAAACGCATCAGAAGGTGCGGGATGAAGTCGCATCGGATGAAAACCTGACCACCAGTATGGTGATCATAAAGGCCATTGAAGCATATTACAGCAGAAAGGAAGAAAGGATCATGAACGAAAACACAAAAACACTGGCACTGCAAATCTCGGAGGAACTGTTCAGCCGCATCCAGGATTACCTTGCAGCCGAACGACAGCGCACCGGTCAGAAGCTGACTCAGAAAGCCTTCATCATCGGGCTCATCGAACAGGCACTTGATAAATGGGAAAGCACACAGGGCAAACCCGAAAACTGAACGCAGGAAGCATGGCGCCCCAACACCAAAATGTTGGGGCCCATTTTTTTCATGGAGGTGAAATGTCATCTATATCTATCCCGATAACTTAAAAGCGGCTCCAACCCTCTGGCTGTGGCGGCTCAAGGACATCACCATCGGCGGTCTGCTGGCTGTGCTGGGAGCCATCCTCTACGTTTATGGCGGCTCTTTTCTTGTTGCAGCAATTGCCGGCATGTATCTCTTCCTTACCATCCGATTCGATGACGTCTGCATTCTGGATTTCATCCGTAAGGCCGTCGTCTATTTTATCGCCAAGCCCCAGTCCTACCATTGGGACAGGCAGACAAAATTCCAGGAGGTGAAACACCATCAGCAAGACTATGTTCAGAGAAATGAAAAACAAAAAGCGTACAAAAGCCACACGCGGCATGATGAACGTAAAGTCCATCACCGAGCACAGTCTCATCACGCTCCGAGGAGATGAGCTCGTCCTGTTCCTCATCCAGCCCACCAATGTATCGGTGCTCTCTCGTGAGGGGCTGAGGGCGAGAGTCAATGCCCTCATGAATGTGCTCAAAGGCTTTGCCGAGGTGGAACTGCTCTGCCTCAATTCCCGTGAGAGCTTTGAAAACAATAAGCGGTATCTGCGTGAGCGCATCGCAGTGGAGGAATTGGTTCCTGTCCGAAATCTGTTGGAGCATGACCTGCGGCATCTCGACGAGATCCAGAGCCGCACTGCAACTGCGAGGGAATTTATGCTGATCTTCCGTCCTCGAAATATCAGTGAACGAGAAATGTATCCGTACCTGGGTCGACTGGAAAAGCTCATTCGGGAGCAGCAGTTTTCTGTTCGTCGAGCCGGATATGATGATATCAAGCGGATCCTCGCCGTATATTTTGCGAACGACGTTATCAGTGAAGGCTACGATGATTATGACGGACAGCGATGGCTGCTCAAAGGCGGTCAGAGCGATTACAAGGCCGCCAGCGTTATGGACGATGCCCAGGTGCTCCAGACCTTCCTCGACCTCATCGCTCCTGCCGCCATCAAGTTCGAGGTGGACAGATATATCGCGGGTGGAAGCTGGCGCTGTGTCTGGGCGGTGCGAGGATACCCCACTTCTACCGAGGAGCAGGCCATCCTCCAGCGGCTTGGTGAACGGGCCGGTGTTACACTCAGGATCTACACAAGGTTGGTCACCCCCGGTGAGGAGCGCAAGATCCTTCAGGCGGCAGATAAGGCGAATCGCTATAAAAGCGGCAGCACCGATATTCAGCAGGTAGTAGAAGCGCAGGCAAATCTGGAAGACGTCTCTTCCATGATCCGCGCAGCTCAGCGTAACCGCGAACCCTTCTTCCATACGGCAGTCTATATTGAGATCGTCGCGCGGTCGGAGCAGGAGTTCGCCGAGCTGCGGGACAGCGTAGAAACTGAGCTGGGCAGAGCCAAGATCAGTGTGGATAAGCTGTTCCTCTGCCAGCAGGAAGGGTTTCTCTCGGTGATGCCATCCGGCTACAACGCTTTGGGAGAGCAGTTCGAGCGCATGCTCCCTGCCTCCAGCGTCGCCAATCTATTCCCCTTTGCCTATACCGGCAAAACCGATCCCCACGGTTTCTATATCGGCTACGATAAATACGGCAGTTCCATCATCGTGGATCTGGATCGCCGCGCCGATGATAAGTCCAATGCCAACACTCTCATCCTCGGCAGCTCCGGTAAGGGCAAGAGCTATCTGCTCAAAATGCTGCTTATGAACATTCTGGAAAGCGGAAAGAAAATGATCTGTCTGGATGTGGAGTCGGAGTATGATGAAATCACTCGCAGGCTGGGCGGTGCCTATCTGGATGCCACCAGCGGGGAGCATCTCATCAACCCGCTGGAGCCAAGGATGTGGAGTGCCGGAGAAGATGTGACCGATCACGATGCTCCGGCAGCGTTTCGGGCATCCACCTTGCTCTCACAGCACATATCCTTCCTGCGGGATTTCTTTCGCAGCTACAAACCCTTCACTGATGCCGAAATCGATACGGTGGAAATTATGCTTGGAAAGCTGTACGAGCAATGGGATATTGGGGACGAAACCGACTTCACCAAGCTGGGCTCTGCCAACTATCCTATCCTCTCTGATCTGTATGATTTGATGGAGTCGGAGCTGCAGAGGATCAAGACAGAGAAAGAACATGATGAGCTCTACACCCCGGAGATCCTGCGCTCCGCCCTGCTGAGTCTTCACTCCATCTGCAAAGGAGCCGACTCCAAGTTCTTCAACGGCCACACCAACATCAATACGAGCCGCTTCGTGACCTTTGGAGTGCGCAACCTCATGGAAAGCGGCGAGAACATTCGAAACGCCATGCTGTTCAATATCCTGTCGTATATCTCGCATGCCTTGATTTTTGGCGGGAACACGGCGGCGATTTTTGAGGAGCTGCATGTGTTTCTCTCCAATCCCATGGCGGTGGCCTATATCCGAAACGCCATGAAGCGTGTGCGTAAACGCAACAGTCTGATCATCCTGGCAAGCCAAAACATCGAGGACTTCCTCCTCCCGGGCGTAGCAGAGATGACCAAGCCGCTGTTCTCCATCCCCGCGCATCACTTTCTCTTTCACCCCGGCACCATCGACAAGCGCGGATATATGGATGCGCTTCAATTGGAGGAAACCGAGTATCAGCTCATCCTTGCCTGTCAGACCGGAACCTGTCTCTACAAATGCGGCAGCGAACGGTACAATCTTGTGGTCAGAACGCCGGAGCATAAGCTGGCACTCTATGGTACAGGCGGTGGCCGATAAGCCACAGATACTTGATTATTCGAGCCGACAGCGATACAATATAAATCACTCGGAGGGATACAGATGATTTACAAATGCCAAAGACAAAACTGTGGTTTTCTTTTCGCCCGCGCAGGAGAACCGGATAGTTGTCCCGATTGTGGCAGCCAGGCGATCCGCCCGGCAACTCTTTCGGAGCAACAGGAGTATGAAGATAACCTGAGAAAGATCCAAAATGACAATACTGAGAATGACTGAGAGCACTGGGAAACCGGTGCTCGTTTGTTTTTGAGGGGGTGAATCGCCATCGCAAATCCCACACTTATCAAAGCCGCCGTTATGCTGGCGACCGACAAACGAACATGGAAAGCGGTGGGGGTACTCCTCGCCGCTATTTTTACTCCCTTTATTCTGTTGGTGTTTGTGATCTGCTCGATGCTGTACGGCACAGCCAGTCACAACAACGCTGCGGTGGAGCTGACTTTCTTCGGAGGCAGTATCCCTGCTTCCATGCCGTCCGACTATGCAGAATATATCACAGAGATGCGCTCCTGTTTTTCCTCTCTGGACAGCGCAATAAAAGATGTGGAATCAGAGATGGAAGACGGCGACAGCCTCGACTCAAACAGGGTCAAGGCTATTTTTTATGCGCTGTATTTTGGGACCGACCATCTGCGCCTGCGCTCTGCCGCTGCAAAAGAATTTGTGGAGTGCTTTGTGACCTACGAGGAATGCATCCACCCGGCAGAGGATGAAGACGAGGAGGACTATGTTCATATGAGGGCGATCCCAATTGATGATCTGCCGACCATCTATGCCAATGTGGGTGGCTACGCAGGACGGCCCGTCACAGCAGATGACAGCGCCAATATTACAGAGATCTATCTGCGCGTGGTATTTCGAAACTTTGATGTGGGCGCGGATATGTCACTGGAAGGTGGCAACGGAACACATGACCTCATCGCGGAGATGATAAAAGATTCAGATGTCACTCCATCGGTGGCAGGATTTTTCAGTCCCCTCTCCGGAAGTTGGCAGAGCATGGTCACCTCCGAGTTTGGATATCGTAAAAATCCAACCGGAGCAGGCATGGAAGGCCATACAGGTATCGACTTCGGTTTGGCACTTGGCGGCAATGTCATGGCCGCCAAGGATGGCAAGGTGCTGTTCGTGCGATACAAGCAGACCGGCTACGGATACCATGTTGCCATCGATCACGGCGGTGGGTTGGTCACCCTCTATGCACACTGCTCAGAAATACTCGTAACAGAGGGACAGACTGTTTCCGCAGGCGATATCATCGCCAAAAGCGGCAACACCGGCAGAAGCACCGGACCGCATCTGCACTTCGAAGTCATTCAGGATGGCACACCTCAGAATCCGAGAAACTATCTATGAGGAGAATATGACAATGAAAATTTTGAAAGTTGAACCCGGCAAAGCACCTTACGAAAAAGAGATCGACAATACGCTCGAAAACATCCAACAGGAAGTTGGCGGTGGTCTGTTCCAACCGGTCTATCTGGGCGGCAGGGTCATCCTGTGTTGCAACGAAGAAGGAAAGCTCAACGGCATGGAACCGAATCGTCGGGTCGGAGATGATATCATCTGCGGCCCGTTTTTTCTTGTCAGCGAAGATAGCGAAGGTGAATTTGTTTCCCTCTCTGATAAGCAGATGCAGCTCTGTAAAGAACTCTTCGCTGAACCGGAACAGTTCACCGGCGAGGAACCGGAGCTGGAGCCTCACGTGGAATTCTATGTGATGTAACGGAGGTGCGAAAATGCAGAAAATAAATATCACCTTGACCTTCGATGACGAGAAACTGGACGCCTTGGAGTTCTCGCTCCGAAAGGAGAAGACCTCTGTCCAGGCCAGAATGGACAAAGCACTTCAGGAACTCTACGAGCAGTCGGTGCCCGAAGCTGTCCGTGAGTACCTCGACAGCAAAGCGGCGGCAGCCAAGCCCAAGCGTTCTGTTCGCACAGCTCCGAAATCGAGAACTGAGGAAAACAGAGAAGAAAAAGAAGGAGAGATGAAACATGATGAGTCGAGAGATCACATTGTGGTTGGATGAGAGATGGTGCAAGGCTCTGGAAAAACATTTGCCGAATGGCAGTATAGAGGATACGCTGAATGCTCACCTCGACAACCTCATTAATCAGCTTCCAACAGATGTGTATGAAAAGATCAGCACTGAGATTCAAAAAGAAGATATGCTGTCTGCGCAGGAACGGGAAGCAGCGAAAAAATATGCTGTGTTTCGTATCTCCGAGCATGGAAAGGTTCAGCATCTTCAGGTTGAGCGAGGTCTGGAATTTTTGGATGCCGCACGATTGCTGCGCACCTACCTTCGAGGTGAGCGCGGCACCGATGCATTCTCCCAGATGCTACACGAGGCACAGGAAATCTCGCTATCAGAGTTTAACTGGATGGAAAACCTGCGGATGGAGAACTCTGGTAAGGTTACCGGCGCATTCATGCTGGACTTTGGTCGCCAGCAGTTCTCAGCCCTTAACATCATGGAAGGCTGGCAGATGTTCAATATGCAGGATGTGTCAACTGCTGTTTATCATGCTGACCGAAAGCAGTGGCTTTCTTCCGAAAAGCGCTGGGAGATATTCCTCGACAAATTGGACAGCAAAGCTTTGACAGCAGATAAAGTTCAACAGGATATTTATCTGGAAGGTTCCCAGCGTCTTCGTCCGGAGGAAATCCGATTCGAGGATGAGATCCAATGGGACGATCATCAGCTGGAATTCTATGTTCCCATCTACTTTGACCCGGACAAGGTGTTCGGTACGGAGATCGCAACCTCGGAACGGGATGACTATGTCAACGTCTATGCCTTTTACGATCTGAAAGATCAGAACGTCTGCGATGAACTGACCGTGATTCTCTACCACAGCGACGGCAGCGAAGCAGAATACAAGTACAAACTGACAGAAGAAGAACAAAACCTGTTCCGTGAAAAGATGGATGCCTATGCTTCACAGACTGTCGGAATGAGCCTTGCGGAATGGCATGAAGAATATCTGGCGGAACAGGAACAGGAGCAAACCATCTGCTCTCAACAGATGTAGCGACCACGTCCACGGCTGTGTCGCCCCGTGTGCCCCGTTTCGGGTTCGGATGGCATCCCTGCCCCAGAGCGAAATCAAAACGCGGCGTAGGCGATTTTTACGCCGCTTTCCGCACCCTAAGCGGGGGTATAAAAAGAAGGCCTAAATCGAACAAAATGCTCTGGGTTCGGAGATGAACCCAGGGTTCGATTTTCAAGCGGGTTAAAGCGGTGACATCACCGCATCCCACACCGTCCCGCAACGCGGGGCGGAAATCGCACCAAATGCGGCTTTTCGGGAGATATGCTGTTTCGGCGCTGTATGGCATCACGATTTGCAAATTGACATCATCGTTGGCACAAACCGCCCGAATTCCGCATGGCATCCCACTTTTTCAGCACATCAAACATGACATGAAGGAGGAAATCGACATGGATGACAAGATCCGCTTTCAAATGCGAATCTCACCGGAAACCGACCGAAAGGTCAAAGCATCCATCTCTCTGGCGAACTGCCAGAGCCAAAATGAGTTCGTAGAAAAAGCATTGGAATATTACTGTGCCAATCTTTTGGCAGAAAACAGCGCGACACTTCTCGCACCCGCGCTTGTGGAAGCGATGCGATCCACCGTCAAAGAAAGCGAAAACCACATCTGCCGTTTGATTTTTAAGCTGGCAGTGGAACTGGGCATCCTGATGAACGTGGTCGCATACGGCATGGAGATCGATCCGGTAGTACTGGATCAGCTGCGCAACAAATGCGTTCAGGAGATCAAGCGCACCAACGGGATCATCACATTAAAGGATGCGGTCAATTATCAAAACGGTCTGTAAGAGGTGACGCCGAATGTCGCGCCTCATCTGTAAGATCCCATATATCAAGGCCGGTCGAGCGGTGACTCAACGCGCCGGAGGGTATATAAAATACATCTCGACAAGAGAAGGCGTGGAAAAGCTGGAGCAGAAGTCTGTTCATGACAAGGAGCTGTTGCCCGCTACAAAAAAGCAGCAGAAGATGGTGCGACAGCTCACCCATGACTTTCCGGAAAGCCGCAGCACCTTCGAGTATGAGGACTACAAGTCCGCGCCCACCCGAAAAGCAGCGTCTGAATTCATCTCCCGAACACTGGAGGAGCATTATGATGAGGTCGCCGGACGCGAGAACTACGTCAGATATATTTCGGACCGGCCTCGTGTTCAGCGCCTCGGCTCCCACGGTTTGTTTACAGGCTCGGATAAGCCCGTGGTACTGTCGCAGGTGGCTGAGGAGGTGGAGCATCATCCCGGCAATATCTGGACGCCCATTCTGTCCCTGAAGCGGGAGGATGCCTCCCGTCTCGGGTATGACAACGCACAACGGTGGAAGGATCTGCTCACCTCCCATGCGCCTGAGATCGCGCAAATGATGAAGATCCCGCTGAAGGAGTTTCGCTGGTACGCCGCCTTCCACGATGAGGGTTCTCATCCTCATGTCCACATGATCTGCTACAGCGCGGATGGGAAAAGCGGTTTTCTCACCAAAGATGGACTCGACCAAATTCGCTCCATGCTGGCGCGGGATATCTTTGAGCAGGACATGATCTCGATATACAAGGAGCAGACCCAGCGGAGAGATGATCTGAGTGACACAGCCAGAGAAACGCTGGAGCAGCTCATTGTGCAGATACAATCGGGCGCTGCGGAAAATCCCAGGCTCGGTCAGCTCATGGAGCAGCTCTCAGAACGGTTGCAGCACACAAGCGGGAAGAAGAAATATGGGTATCTTCCACCGGCAGTCAAGGCGCAGGTGGACGAGATCGTGGAGGAGCTGGAGAAGGATCCACAGGTGGAAAAGGCGTATGCGCTATGGTATGACATGCGGGAAGAAGTGTTGCGAAGCTACAAGGACAGCATGCCTCCTCGTGTTCCCCTCTCTCAACAAAAAGAGTTCAGGAGTATCAAAAATATCATAGTCACCGAGGCAGATCGGCTTGGGAAGCTCTCCTCCATCTTTATCGAGGATGATACCGGGCCGAAAGAAGCCGACGAGCCGGACTTCAAACCATCAGATGAGATGAAAACGGTCTGGCAGCAGGCAGCAGAATATCGAAACTGTAAAGAAATTCTCTATGAGAGTGAAGCGCCTCCCGAAGAAAAGCGGGCGGCGCTCGCCTCTTTGGAGCAGCTGTATGATTCCGGTTTTGTCGTTGCGGCACACCTGCTGGGCAAGGTATATCGGGATGGCGTCATTGCGGAGCCGGACGAAAACGCTGCCGAATGGTGGTTTCATAAGTCCGCCTCTGCCGGAAATGACTACTCGCAATATGCATTAGGTAAGCTGTTGGAATCCCAGGGGCGTATCAATGAGGCGGCAGAGTGGCTGAGTCAGGCGGCGGATCAGAGCAACCGTTATGCCCAATACCGTTTGGCAAAGCTGTTGCTCACCGGCGAAGACATACCAAAAGATGTGGAAGAGGCTGTCCGTCTGCTCACTGCATCGGCAGAGCAGGGCAATCAATATGCTCAATATACGCTGGGGAAGCTGTACCTGTTGGGAAAGGAAGTGCCGCAGGACAGGCAAGCAGCGACCCATTGGTTTACGATGGCAGCCGATCAGGGGAACCAGTATGCGCAATATTTTTTGCAGCATATAGAGGACTGGCGCAGAGCCGCCATCTCTCAAGGGATCGGTCGGCTGATGCATCATCTGGGAAATCTGTTTCGAGCGCAAGCACCGGCAGAACCCACACAGCCTGTCAAAGTCGTTGATCGAAAATTGCTGCGTAAGATCAGAGAGAAGAAAGCTGCTTTGGGTATCAAATCGGAAGGAATGCAGCATCGCTATTAAAACGAAGGGAGGAATCATATGGGCGGTATCGTATATTACGGCAAATACACTAAGGATCAGGTGGAACGAGCTAATCAGGTGGATCTGGAAGAACTGCTTCGACGAAGCGGTGAGAAACTGATCCGCTCCGGCAGAGAGCTGCGGTTGGAGAGCGACCACAGCGTAACGATCAATGGCAGTCGGTGGTTCGACCATGCGACCGATCAGGGCGGTTATGCGCTGAGTTTTGTGCGACAGCATTACAGATTGGGATTTACAGATGCCATGAAATTGCTGCTTGGCGAAGACGGTCATCGGCCCTTACCACTTGCCAGAGAAAAGCCCCAGGCAGAACAAAAGCCGTTTGCTCTGCCGGAAGCATCTGCTTCTATGCGCAGGGTCTACGGATACCTGCTGACCCACAGAAAAATTGATCGGGATGTCCTCACTGAGTTTGCCAGAGCCAAGCTGGTCTATGAGGATGCCACCTATCACAATGCCGTGTTCGTCGGATTCGATGAGCACGGCATTGCTCGTCACGCCCACAAACGCAGCACTAACAGCGACGGCAAAGTGTTTCGCATCAATGTGGAGGGCGGCAACCCGGCACACAGCTTTCATTGGAAAGGAACAGACGAAAAACTGTTTGTTTTTGAAGCTCCCATCGATCTGCTCTCCTATATTTCTCTCTATCCGGATGGCTGGCAGAGCCACAGCTATGTCGCACTCTGCGGCGTATCGGAGCACGCTATGGTGGAGCAGCTCAGACAGCAACCGGATATCTGTGAGGTCTATCTCTGCCTCGATAACGATAAGGCAGGTCATGCCGCAACGGAGCGACTGACCGACCGGCTCTGCGAATTGGGCAAGTACCAAATCATACAGCTATTTCCCTGCAATAAAGATTGGAACGACGATCTGAAAGAAGGGATCGTGCTGCAGGAAAATTTTGAACCGGAGCAGGAAGGAGGTTTTCGAATTGCCCTTTGATTTATCACAACTGATGCCGCTGTTTATTGTCATGGGAGCCATGCTGATCGTCTTTGGCGGGATCTCTATCTTCTCCAACAACGCCACCCTCAACGGGATCAAGTCACGACGGGTAGGTGATGGTCAGCATGGCACTGCACGATGGGCTACAAAACGGGAGATTGAAAAGGCATATCTTCAAGTCCCCTTTCTTCCGGATGAATGGAGAAAGGGAAAGGAACTCCCTCAAGCCCAGGGGCTGGTGGTCGGGTCTTTCACCTCAGGCCCACGAAAGCAGAAAAAGACTGTCGCACTTGTCGATGACAACGACGTCCACTGCCTGATGATCGGTGCATCTGGTGTCGGCAAGACGGCGCACTATCTGTACCCCAACCTCGAATACGCCTGCGCCTCCGGCGTCAGCTTCCTGACTACCGACACCAAGGGGGACGTCTATCGAAACTACGGCGCCATCGCCAAAGAGTATTACGGATACCATGTGGCGGTCATCGATCTGCGCAATCCTACCAAGAGCGACGGCGCCAATATGCTCAGTCTCATTTCCAAATATGCGGATGCGTATCACAAAGACCCTGAAAATCTGAAGGCGAAGGCAAAGATGGAAAAGTACGCAAAGATTTGTGCCAAGACCATCATACAGGCGGGCGGCGAATCCAACTATGGTCAGAATGCGTTTTTCTATGATGCTGCGGAAGGGCTGTTGGCATCGCTGATCATGCTCATTGCAGAGTTCTGTCCTCCGAAGGAACGGCACATCGTATCGGTCTTTAAGCTCTTGCAGGATCTGCTGGCGCCCAGCCAGGTCAAGGGCAAGAGTCAATTTCAGATACTGATGTCAAAGCTCCCACCCGAGCACAAGGCCCGATGGATGGCAGGAGCAGCTCTCAACAGCAGCGAACAGGCTATGCTGTCGGTGCTCTCAACAGCCATGAGCCGTTTGAATGCGTTCCTCGATTCTGAGCTGGAGCAGATTCTCTGCTTTGACAGCGCTATTGATGCCGAGAAGTTCAGCAAAGAAAAGTCTGCTCTCTTCATTGTCATGCCGGAAGAGGATCCAACTGCATATTTTCTTGTCAGCCTGATCATCCAGCAGCTCTATCGCGAGTTGATGACAGTAGCGGATGAGCATAAGGGCAGGCTCCCCAACCGTGTCATCTTCTTTGCCGATGAGTTTGGTACAATCCCGAAACTGGAAGGTGCAGAGATGCTGTTCTCGGCTGCAAGATCCCGTCAGTTAAGTATCGTCGCTATCGTGCAGGGTCTGGTACAGCTTGATAAAAACTACGGAAAAGAAGGTGCGCAGGTCATCCGTGACAATTGTCAGCTGACCATCTTCGGTGGCTTTGCTCCCGGCAGTGAAACGGCTGACACCCTCTCAAAAAACATGGGCAACCAGACCGTTCTCTCCGGTTACATCAGCAAGGGCAAAGACAATCCATCCCAGACCTTGCAGATGATGGCTCGTCCGCTCATGACGCCTGACGAACTCAAATCCATGCCCAAGGGTAGCTTCATCACTATGAAAACCGGCATGCATCCCATGAAAACAAAATTCGATTTATTTTTACGCTGGGGCATTACCTTCGATAAGGCATTGGAGCTGCAGGAGCATTCCGCAAGAGATGTGCATTACGCTGGACGAGAAAAGGTGGAACATGCAATTCGTGAAATGCTCTCAAAAGAAAAGCGATCGGAGGAAAGTTCTGTTCCTGAGCCGCAGGAGCAGGGTCATCCCACCAAAAGAGATAAGCCTCGGGTCGACTGAGAGGAGGTGAACGTTTGCGCTATCTCTACGACAACTACAACAATGACAGCCTCTCCCACCGTGCACGGACAGTCTATGAATACCTGCGGGACAGAGCTAACCGTGAGCGCCAGTGCTACCCCTCCATCCATACAATCTCCCAGGATCTCGCTCTTTCTAAATCCACCGTCAAACGGGCGATCTCCGATCTCAAGGCTGCAGGATACCTGGAAACCGAACAGCGATGGCGAAGCAATGGTGGAAAAAGCAGTTTGCTCTATCGCCTCATCAAGTAGTACTGAATATGGGACACATCATTTTGTAGAATTGAAGAATAAAAGAAAAGCCACAGGTCACGCCAAGGGGCAACTGCGCCCTTGCGTGGCCTGTGGTACGGGTCATGATGGAACATGAAGTAGAACCACCCAATGGAATATTTATATACAGAGAAGAAACAATCTTTCTACAGATTAGGAGATTTGTCACGTCCAAGCAGCCAATCAACTGAAACGCCTAAGACATCTGACAGTGCGTTAAGTTCAATGTCAGAAACAGGGCGCTTCTGTCCTTCCAGCAATGAGAGTGCAGGGATGCTGATATCCACACCGGCCGTCTGAAGCCGCGCCAAAAGCTCCACCTGTTTCATGCCTAATTTATTTCTCGCCTCTGTTACTCTGGCGCCAACTATGTTTCGATCTCCAAGTGCCAGCTTTCTTGGCTTCAAGACTCATCACCCCCTCACTACCAAAATTATAGGTTGTGAGAAGGTTGTTATATTTGGCAATACCAAATATAATGAAATAAATTTGGTATTACGAAATAAGGATCGAACAGGAGTTTCTTATGAAAGTTATCATCGCCGGTTGTCGGTACTTCGATGACTATGAAATGTTAAAAGAATACGTGGATCACATTCTTCAGAATGTTACTAAGAAAGAGGACATTGAAATCGTAAGTGGCGGCGCAAAAGGTGCAGATGCCTTGGGAGAGCGCTATGCGAAAGAGCGTGGGTATACGCTGACAGTCTTCACTGCTGAGTGGGATAAGTATGGCAGAGCTGCAGGACCGAAAAGGAATGAAAAGATGGGTGACTATGCCGATGCGCTGATTGCATTTTGGGACGGCAAGTCCAAGGGGACAAAGCATATGATTGAATATGCAGAAACAAAATCACTTAAAGTCAGAGTAAAGTATTTTATCAAACACACTGTGGAAAGTAATTGATAGGAATTACTACATGCAGAAAATCCTAAACATATTGATAATGTTCGCCATTTCGCGTATAATGAAAATATGGTTCACAATATGCGAGGAGGCTCATCATGAATTATCTTTCCATAAAGCAAACCGCTGAACGATGGGGTATATCTGAAAGGCGGATTCAAATTCTATGTAAGGAAGGCCGCGTTCCCGGCACCATCGTTATAGGACGAACATGGGGTATCCCAGATGATGCCGAAAAACCTAAAGATGCAAGAATTAAGTCAGGGAAATATATTAAAGAGAAGTCATCTTTACCAAGGAGTTCTTCTCCTCAACACAAGTGAAAAACGGCTTTTATCATTTGAGATTTAAAACATTGACCTGCATGGAGGATAAAAATGATTACGGGAACGATTAAGAATAAAATTGACAAAATCTGGACTGACATATGGGCCGGTGGTATTGCCAACCCGCTGACAGTCATAGAGCAACTTACATATCTTATGTTCATCCGTTCTCTGGATGAAAAAGAATTGGAAAACGAAGAATTCGAGAATATGACCGGTGAGCAGATGCCAAAGATATTTCCTCAGTCGGCAGCGGGACAGTCTATGCGTTGGAGCAAATTAAAAGATGATGATCCCCGACGCATTTTTGATGTGATGAGTCAGCGCATTTTTCCCGCTATTAAGAGCATGAAGTATGGTCGTCTTCCTGACTTTAACGAAAAAGGTGAACTGATCGAAATAGCTGACGAGCCAGGTAAGGCCGATGAAAGCACTGCAGCATTTGCTCGTTATATGAACAATGCCATGTTTCTTATTCCCACTCCTCAGCTCTTACAGAAGATCATTACAGGTCTCGACGATCTCTATGAACACGATATTGCCGAGTTGGATATGCAGGGCGATCTCTACGAGTATATGCTTGGCAAGCTTGCTTCCGCGGGTCAGAACGGGCAGTTCCGCACTCCCAAGCACATTCGTGATATGATGGTAGAGCTCCTGCAACCAACACCTGATGATACTATTTGCGATCCCGCCTGTGGCACTGCAGGCTTTCTGGTTTCTGCATCTGAATATATTCGCCGTCATTACGAAGACAGTATGACATCTAAGCAGTGGGAACATTTTGCAGGACCAGCCTTTACCGGATTCGATACCGATTTTACTATGCTGCGAATTTCTGCAATGAACCTCATGCTGCATTCTATCAGCACACCGGAGATTGACTACAAAGATAGCGTATCGAAACAAAACCAAATTTCCGAAAAATACTCTATGTGCCTTGCCAATCCACCTTTTAAGGGTTCTATCGATGCAGAGAGCATCCACGATAATCTGAAAGCTGTAACCAATACTAAAAAGACGGAACTGCTCTTCCTTGCCCTATTCTTGCGGATGCTGAAAAAGGGCGGCCAATGTGCGTGTATCGTTCCGGATGGTGTGTTGTTCGGATCTTCGACGGCCCATAAGTCCATTCGAAAAGAATTGGTAGAAAATCATCAACTCAGAGCCGTGATCTCTATGCCCAGCGGCGTATTTAAGCCCTATGCCGGTGTTTCCACCGCTGTGTTGGTGTTCACCAAAACCGGCGCAGGCGGTACTGATAAGGTATGGTTCTATGACATGAAGGCGGATGGTTTCAGCCTTGATGATAAACGATCCGAGATTTCGGAAAACGATATTCCTGACATTATTCATAGATTCCACCATCTGGAGCAGGAGGCGGCACGGGAACGCACCGATCAGAGCTTCTTTGTCCCGAAACAGGAAATCGTAGATAATGGCTACGATTTGTCCATTAACAAATATAAGAAAACGGAGTATGTTGCGGTGGAGTATCCATCGACTCTTGAGATTATGACTAATCTGCGTGAATTGGAAATGCAGATCGGTCAGTCTATGGACGAACTAGAAAAGCTGTTAAAGATATAAATGCGTATTTGTGGGGATGAGAACTATGACACGGAAACGGATTCCTTTAGGGGAGTTTGTCCAAGAATATTCTGTTCGTAATAAAAAAGATGAGTATATTCCTGTCTACAGCGTTACAAACAGCCAAGGATTTTGCCAAGAGTATTTCGGGAAAGAGGTTGCCAGCAAGGATAAAACAACGTACAAAATTGTACCTTACGGCTATTTTGCATACAATCCTTCCAGAATTAATGTTGGCTCAGTAGACTGGCAGAGATGTGAGGAGCGGGTGATTGTCAGCCCGTTGTATAATGTATTCTCCGTTTCGGACAGACTGGATAGACAATACCTATATTACTTTCTGAAAAGCGACCTCGGCAGGCAAATGATTCAAGCTAAAGCAGCCGGTAGTGTCCGTGACAATCTGAAACTGGAAATGTTGAAAGAGATGACGATTCCAGATATTTCGGTAGAGGAACAAAAGAAATGTGCTGCCACCCTTGATAAGCTTCAACAGCTTATTCAACTTCGAAAAACTGAACTGACTAAACTGGACAACCTCGTCAAATCCCGATTTATCGAACTGTT
>Ga0129308_1000650_pt1 | contig 47608 bp, 48 predicted proteins | sample L827metagenome_FD_94440 | JGI IMG/M metagenome (GOLD analysis project Ga0129308, IMG submission 94440) | Ring-tailed lemur group fecal microbial communities from Wisconsin, USA - L827 metagenome | ecosystem: Host-associated > Mammals > Digestive system > Large intestine > Fecal | place: USA... | reverse complement strand
TTCCAATCCATCAAATAAATTCATTGTTGGATTACCTAAAAAATTTGCAACAAATTTATTTTTAGGCTTCATATACATTTCTTTAGGATTACAATATTGTTGAACATTTCCTTTGTCCATAAGTAAAATTTTATCAGATATGCTAAGAGCCTCTTCTTGATCATGAGTGACGAATACAGTTGTTATTCCTAGTTTTTTTTGTAACTTTCGTATATCTTCTCTAAGTTCAATTCTCAGCCTAGCATCTAGGTTAGACAAGGGCTCATCTAAAAGCAAAATTTTCGGATTTTTTACTATTGCTCTTGCAATAGCAACTCTTTGCTGTTGACCTCCTGATAATTTACTTGGTTTTTTATTTAGCAATTCTTCAATTTGCATTAATTTTACAACTCTAGTAATTTCTTTTTTTCTATCCAGTTTATTTAATTTTTTAATTTTTAAAGGAAACTCTATATTTTGAAATACAGTTAAATGAGGGTATAGTGCATAATCTTGAAATACCATCCCTATATCTCTATACTCAGCTTCTATTCTTGTCATATCTTTATCATCAAAGTATATTTTCCCATCTGTGGGATTTTCCAGTCCTGCAATCATGGATAATGTTGTACTTTTTCCACACCCACTAGGTCCAAGTAAACATACTAATTCCCCATCTTTAATATCAATATTTAAATTATTTACGGCTATTAAGTTTTTAAATTTTTTGCTTAAATTTTCTAATCTTATTCTCATTTTTATTCCTTTTTTAAAATAATATTTAGACTGTCTTGTTCACATTTTCAGCATACAAATTTTCAGCAACCTTCATAATACATTTTTTGGCAAAATAGTTCAAATTGTTTTTTTCTATATTCCACATGTATATATTTGGAATTTCAATAAACAAAATAGTGTTACCTAGAAAAGTAGTAATTATCTTATATAATTGGTTTTATAAATAAGTAAATTACATTTTCTATTTGATCATTTGATTTATTCTATATAATAGTGTAAAATTTTCATGGCAAAAATTTATTATTTGGAGAAAAATATGAGTCAAAATATTCAATCACAAGAATTAAAATTGAAATACTCATTTATTGAGTTAATAAAAAAAGAATGTGTTCTAGCTATAGCCCTTACCCTTGCTATAATTAGTTCTTTTGTTTCCGCACCTAAAATGTCTTACATTGACTTTAAAGTGCTTATACTATTGTTTAATCTTATGATAGTTGTTGCTGCTTTTAAAGAATTAAAGGTGCTAGATAATATAGCTGTAAATTTACTAAAAAAGTGTAATACTTACACTTCCATATCATTAGCATTGGTATTTATAACTTTTGTATCTTCTATGATTGTTACTAATGATGTTGCACTTATTACATTTGTTCCTCTTAGTATAGTTGTTGGAAGAAAAGCTAATATTAACGTGTTAAAAGTAGTTATACTACAAACATTAGCCGCCAATCTTGGCAGTAGCTTTACTCCTATGGGTAATCCTCAAAACTTATTTATTTATTCTTTTTATAATTTAAGTCCTATGGATTTTTTTAAGATAACTTTACCTGTAGTTGTTTTATCCATATTATTTTTAGTATTCCTTATTTTTAAAGGTAAGAAAATGGATTTAAGTCTAGATTTAGAAGCTGTTAAAATTAACAACAAAAGAGATGTTTACTTATTTAGTTTATTATTTCTAATAATCTTATTATCAGTTTTTCATGTTATTGATTATAGATTTACTTTTTTAATAACTATAATTACAGTTTTTATTTTAAATAAAAACTTATTTTCCCAAGTTGATTATTCATTATTAGTTACCTTTGTTGGTTTTTTCATATTTGTAGGTAATATGTCAACTATGGACGTTGTTAAAAACTTTATGGATGGTATTTTAGGTAGTCCTCAGTCTACGTTTTTGTCTTGTGTTATATCTAGTCAATTTATTAGTAACGTTCCTGCTACTATGCTTTTATCTGGATTTACAGATCAGTTTAAAGAATTACTTTTGGGAGTAAACATTGGTGGCATGGGTACTTTGATAGCTTCTCTGGCTAGTGTTATTTCTTATAAGATTTATACTAGTGAGTTTGGAAATGATAATTATATGAAGTCTTTTACTTTTTATAATGTTTTAGGTTTGGCTGTTTTTGTACCACTTACTTATGGTTTAATATGCAAGTTTTAATATAAAAATTGCCGTCGCATGATGCTACGGCAATTTCTATATTTTATTCTCATTAATTCATAACCAAAAGTTGATGTTATCTAATCCTGTTTTTAAATTACAGCATGAGTGTGTTGGCCTCATATAACCTTAATTCTTTTAACACTCTGTGTAGTAATTGTAATTAAACTGTATACTAGGGTTCTCTATACCTTCATCATCAAATTTTTTTATAATCTGTTCTTTATTATGATTGCTTTCCATTATATTTATCGTCTTATAAATACCATCAATAGTGTTAGTAATTTGTTCTTTAGGAATTCCTATGGCTAACTCTCCATCTTTCCAATTTGTCTTATGGCGAGTTCCTATACATAAAAGAGATACATTAATATCTTGTTTTACATAGGGTCTTGCTGTGCACTCTAAACAAACTCCTTGATTTCCTATCATATTGATGTTTTTAGGCATTCCATAATAATATGCATAACCTTGAACCAATCTCATTATATTGTATGGATTGGAAATACATATTATAACATCTGGAATAGTTTCATACTCTTCTATTGGTTTAACTGTAACACCAATAATATCGTCTTGAACATAACTAAGTTCTTCCCTAACAGAATAGCTTATTTGACTGTTACAATATAACCCTAACCTTGACCAATTTTCTCCATTTGAGTTTTTCAAGTCTGTTTTATCTATACCTAAAACCCTAGATCCACTCTTACACAAAAACTTACTTTTTTCTAATTTAATAGAATATCCTTTTGATGCACTTGCAACTGCTAAGCAATAATTCATTTTTTTGGCTGGAAGCAATGATTCTTCATTATTAAATTCATCTTCATTTTTAAATAATTTAATTCCAACTACTTTTCTATCTAAATCTAATGATGAATATATTTTTTTTACGGTTTCATGCCAATTATTCTCCATGGCTATTATTCCTTCACTTGATTGTCGTCTGTATAGAATTCAAATACCCCTGGAAACGCATCATTTATTTCTTTTTGAACATCCTTGTCCCTAAAACATTTTGCAAAATCAACTGACCAATCTGCATTACTATTTTCTTTTTTAACTATTACTCCCATTGGGTAATCGATCATTTTATTATCTCTAGCTATATATTTTGCAGGGTCTTTTTTTGCATTAGACATATGTGTGAAAAATACACAAGCAGCATCCATATCTTTTAAAGAAGTTACAGTTTGAGCTTGATCCATATCTACTACTGATATATTTTTCGGATTTTCTACTATATCTGCTACAGTTGCATTTTTAACAGATTCATCTATTTTAATTAAACCTACATCCTCTAGTATTCTAAGGGCTATATCCATATTCATAGCATCATTCATTATTGCTATTTTAGCATTTTTAGGAATTTCATCTACTGATGAGTATTTTTCTGAATATAAACCTATACCTGTATAATAACCATATGGTTTAACCATATCTAAATCACCATTGTTGCTTTCATTATAACTTGATACAAATTTCTTATGTTGTCCAAGTGATATATCAACTTCCCCATTATTACACGCTTCTAATACAACTGGATTAGAATCAAAACTGACAAATTCAGTTGTATATCCCATATTTTCATATTTTTCTTTTATAGCTTGATATGTAACTTCAGATATAGAAGTTCCTCCTACAACTATATGTTTTTTATCTTTTTCAACTTCAGTACTTGATTTACTACATCCTGTAGCAAAAGCTACCGTCATTATTATTGCAGACATTATACCTAATATTTTTTTTAACATTTCTCTCTCCTTATTTTATACTATTTTTTTATATATTAATTTCCCTAAAGCTTGAATTAGAAGAACAAATATAATCAAAATACATACAACAAAATACATGATAGCATAGTCAAATCGCTGATATCCGTATGTTAATGCAACGGCACCTAAACCACCTGCCCCAACAGCTCCTGCAATTGCTGACATATTCAACATATTTATTAACATTATTGTAAAGTTAGAAACCATTACTGGTAATGCTTCTACTAGCATCACCTTAATAATAATTTGAGTTTTTGATGCTCCAAAAGATTTAGTTGCTTTTATCAATTGTTTATCAACAGTCTGTAATGCTGATTCTGTCATTCTAGTAGCAAAAGGTATACACCCTATTGTTATTGCAAATATGGCAGCGTTTGCACCTATTGTAGTTCCTATCACTATTCTAGTTATGGGAGCAATAGCTAAAATTAAAATCATCGTAGGAAATGAACGTATAATATCAGTTACTTTATCTAATACGGTATGAATTAGTTTGTTAGGGTGTAACCCATCAGCGTCAGTTATAATTAAAACAATTCCCAATATCATTCCTATAATTATAGAAAATAACGCTGAAAAAACTATGATTTTAATTGTAACTCCTATTGCAGGCATAATCACTGTTGGTAAGTATTGCTTTAGACTCGTATTAGTAAACATGGCTTTCTTCTCCTTCTATACTGTAAGATATTTTTTGAGATTTTAAAAACTTCTCAACTAAAACTTTTTGTTTTTTATCTAATTTTAAGGATAAAAATTCACTATCAAAATCTATATCTTCTTCCCCTAGTAATTTTTTTAATGTATATGACTTATTTGTAAATAATTCTTCTACATAACCTTGCTCTGCAATTTTTCCATCAGCTAAAATTGCCACTCTATCGCATATATACTTTACAACTTTCATTTCGTGAGTAACTATTATAATAGTTATTCCTAAATTTTTATTGATATTTTTTAATAATTCTAAAATTGATAAGGTTGTCCTTGGATCTAAGGCTGATGTACATTCATCACATAATAAATATTTAGGTTCCAAAGCCAGTGCCCTTGCTATGGCAACTCTTTGTTTTTGGCCACCACTTAGCTTATCTGGGCGGACATATAATTTATCACTTAGACCTACTAATGATGCTAATGATTTAACTTTTTTATCTATTTCTTCTTTTGAATATCCCCAACATTCCATAGGCAATGCTATGTTTTTATATACATTTTTTCTTTTCAACAAAGAAAAATTTTGAAAAATCATCCCCATATTTTTTCTTAACTTTCTTAAATCTTCCTCGCATAAGTTCTCTACTTTTACATCTCCTACAGTAATTGAACCTGTTTGATACTCTTCTAATCCATTTATACAATCAAGTAGTGTAGACTTTCCAACTCCACTTGAACCAATAAATCCATATACTTCTCCTTCATTAACTGTCAGATTAATATCCTCTAAAACCTTGTGTTCTCCATATGATTTATTTAATTTTTTTATTTCAATCATATTTTCTACCTTTCATATTATATATTATTTAGAAATAAAATACTTTTTAAGCAACATTGGTAATTATATTACAAATTATGAAATAATTCACTATTTTTCGCCATTTTACCCTATGGTTTATATCTATATATACCACGTTAATATTAATTTTTTCTATAATTCTTTTTTAATTTACAATTTTTGTTTAATTCTACTTGTAAATTATTTGCCCTTAGTGAGTAGAACATCCTTAAAGTTAATAAATAAAAACACCCCAATCATTAGATTTTTTGTCCAACAATTAGGGTGGAGTAAACTTAGTAGTTTTTATCTTTTTTTACAAGGTTTTGAATGGTGCATGTAATTCATAACAATCATGCCCACCATATATTGATCAAATAGCTTGTCCCTTAGTTTGCTACCTAATAAATTTTGTTAATCTGTGTATTTTCAAATATATTATCTACATCTTCTGAGTTGAAACTTCCTGTAGAAAAAGTCATTGCATTAGCTGCTGAAATAGATATAGCATATTTTAGACTATCTATATTTGAGTATCCCCTTTCCATTGCAACTGCAAATGCAGCCACCATAGAATCTCCACATCCAACTGTATTAACAACTTCAATTTTAGGAGGCTTTCCATGGTAAACCCCCTCTTTACAAACTAATAATGCCCCATCACTTCCAAGTGATACGACAACTAACTCTATTCCACTTTCATGAAGCTTAATAGCATTTTTAATTACTTCCTCTTCATTATTTATGCTAACATTAAGTAAATTTTCCATTTCTTCACTATTAGGTTTTATCATTGTAGGTAAAGCTTTTATACCCTCTTTTAATAAATCCCCTGATGCATCTAAAATAACTTTTTTATTTTTAGCCTTTATCATATTTATTAAAGTTGTATAAATATTAGTTGGTACACCTTTAGGTGCACTACCAGATATTGTGATAACATTACTATCTTCTATTATTTTATCAAAATCATCTAAAAATGCGTTTATTTCTTCATCGCTAATAGACTCACCTTTTTCTAAAAACTCTGTTGATACATTATTCTCATCTAATATATTTATGCAACTTCTTGTTTCACTTTTAACATGAGTAAATTTATTTTTTATATTATCCTTTTCCAGTAATTCTTCTGCTAATGCACCGCAATGCCCACCTACAAATCCAGTAGCCAAAACTTCTTCTCCACAAAGAGAAGCTACTCTAGATACATTTAGTCCTTTTCCACCAGCAGTATTATTACATTCTAATACTCTAATAACTTTTCCAGACTCTACGCATCCTTTTATTTTATATGCCTTATCAATAGATACATTTAACGTTACAGTTGTAATCATGTGTTTTCTCCTTATAACCCATTTTTATATACTTAATATTTTTCACTTTGCTTATTGATTAAAGAAATTACCCCCAAGAAAAAAACTAAACTTTTCTCTTAGGGGATATTTATTATGCTCTATTTTCACAACCACAAACTTTTATTTTTTCTTTTACAAACTGTTTAACTTCTTCCATACCAGACTTATTGTATTTTTTAGGGTCTATTGTATCTTTATTTTCTTCTAAATACTTAGTAACTCCTTTTGTAAATGCTATTCTAAGCTCTGTAGCATAATTTACTTTGCATATACCTCTTTTGATAGATTCTTGTACTTTTGAATCTGGTATTCCTGATCCACCGTGTAACACAAGAGGTATAGATACTACTTCTTTTATTTGTGATAATCTATCTAAATCTAATTTAGGTTCACCTTTATACAGACCATGAGCTGTACCTATTGCTACAGCTAGAGAATCCACGCCTGTTTTCTCTACAAATAACTTAGCTTCTTTAGGATCTGTAAATCCTCCATCTCCGCCATCTAGGTCATCTTCTTTTCCACCAACTTTACCAAGTTCAGCTTCAACTGCAATACCTGATGATTTGCACATATCAACAACAGCCTTAGATATTTTTATATTGTCTTCAAAACTACTATGAGATCCATCTATCATAATTGAAGTATATCCCGCTCTAAATGCTTCTGATGCAAGTTCAAAACTAGAACCATGATCTAAATGCATAACTACAGGAACTTTTGAACGACTAGCTGCAACCTTTGCATTTGCTAAAAAATAATCAAGACCAGCGTACTTAACTGTTGATGGTGTAGTTTGCATAATTACAGGTGAATTCATTTCTTCTGCTGCACTTATAACTGCCATTACCATCTCCATATTTTCTACATTAAATGCACCTACTGCATATTTTCCTTCTTGAGCTTTTTTTAATATATCTTTTGTAGTAACTAATTCCATAATAATTCTCCCCCTTATTTAGATTAAACTTTGTATTATCTGCAAATTAATTATTTTATTTAATATTCATTTTTCTAAGAGCCATTCCGTTTAATATGACTGAATAAACTCCATATATTGAAATCATTCCACTTAAAGCCATAAAAACTAAATTATAATTTTGTTGTATGGCATTAATAACTATTAGTATGCTTAGAAGTGCATAAGCACAAGCATTCATAATAGTTTTTTCTTTTTCGCTATTCTTAATAATCATTTCTAATTTATTGACTTTTTTATGTCTTTTAAAATTATCTATAGATTTTAACTGTTTCAAAAATACCCCTCTAAAGTAAACTTCTGCTACAATAGCTGCAACACCACCTACTAATAATGTATTCTCAAAACTTTTGAAGTAATCACCTAATAAAACCATCAGTGTTATTATCATAAAATATCTATAATAAAATAGTCTAAATTTATGTTCTATTTTATGTCCTACAATATATCCTTTTTTGTCAAAGACATTATAATAAACTGTATTTCCAGATGTATTTAGATAAATATTCATTCCTGCTAAATCTATATTTTTTTTGTTCATTACATCATTTCCTTTCCTAAACAATAAGTTTGATGTACTGAATAATCATCATTAAGAACTACTAAATCACTATCATATCCAACGCCTATTCTACCTTTATGAGTATCTATTCCTAGACATCTTGCAGGGTTTATAGTACACGAATTAATAGCGTAATTAAATGGAACCATAGCATCTTCCACTAATATTTTTAACCCCTGATTCATTTTTAATGTTGAACCAGCTAAGCCTTTTGTTCCTACTAAATGTGCACTACCATCTTCATATATTTCAATTTCATTTCCACCAAAAATAAATTTTGAACCTGGCTCAAATCCTTTTGCCATTAGTGCATCTGTCACCATAATTCCATAGTGAGGTCCCTTAGCTTTAAAGAAATTGTATAGTGCTATTGGAGTTGAATGACTTCCATCACATATAATCTCACCATACATATCTTTAACTCTTAAACTAAATCCAACTAATCCATTTTCTCTATGATTAAAAGCTGTCATCCCATTATAAACATGAGTTTGAGATCTGGCTCCATTGGCAAAAGCATATACTGCTTCTTCATAAGTAGATGCTGAATGGCCTATACTTACAACAATATCATTCTCATATAAATATTTAGTTAGCTCATAATCTTCATCTAATTCTGTAGCCATAGTTACATATTTTATTAATCCTTTTGCTGCCTTTTGATATTCTTTGAATTCTTCAATAGTAGGCTTTGCTATATATTCCTGTGGCTGAGCACCTTTGTATTTCATATCTAAATAAGGACCTTCAAAATGTATTCCTAATATTTCTGCTCCTTGATATCCTTCTTCGGCAACTTTTGCCACATTGGCTAAAGCCTTAGTTAAAACTTCTCTACTTTGAGTTATAGTAGTTGGAAGAAATGCTGTAACTCCTTCACCAGGTATTCTTTTAGCCCAGTTTTTTAATCCTTCTTCGTTAGCATCATTGGTATCAAAACCATACGCCCCATGACTATGAATATCTATAAATCCCGGAACTATCCTTTTCTTCCCATAATCAGAAGCTCCTTCCTTTTCATTATATTTATAAATATTTACTATTTTATTATCATCAATTTCTATTTGGGCTGGAATAAATTGATCCGCAATCCAAACTCTCTTACTTTGTATTAACATGATAGCCCTCCATACATTATTAAGATATCTCAATTATACATAACATTTTTTAGATAATATTTGCACTTTTTAACACAAATATTATACCTTTTAATACATCCATTGTATTTATACATCTCTTTACTATAATTAGAGTTAAGCAAGATTTTAATTAATATATTAATATATACGGATGGGGGACATAGAATTTATGAATATTTTTAATATTACTGAAAAACAAAGGAAAGACACTAAGTCATCTTTTACTTTAAACGAAATATATCAACAACCTAAAACATGGTTAAAAACATTAACTCAAATAGAAAATAATAAAGATTCCATAGGAGAATTTATAAACAAGGTTATAAAAAATGAAGATTTCGACGTAATACTAACTGGTGCAGGTACTAGTGAATTTGTTGGTAATTCTCTTTACTCAGAGCTAAATAGGGTACTTAATCACAAAGTTAAGTCTTATGCAACAACTGATTTAGTAGCTACTCCTGAGAATTACTTATCTAGAACTAAACCAACATTATTAGTAAGTTTTGGTCGTTCTGGAAATTCACCTGAATCAATTGGTGCTGTTGAAGTTGCTAACGAAGTGTGCAATAACATATATCATTTATTTGTTACTTGCAATCATGAAGGTGCACTTTCTAAAATGGCTGATAAATTAGATAACTGCTATGCAATAAATCTTACTGAAGAAACTCATGATCAAGGATTTGCTATGACATCAAGTTTTTCTAATATGTACTTAGCTACTTATCTTTGCTTTAATCTTGATAAACTAGGTGAAAAATCAGAGATAATATCTGCTATTTGCTCATCTGCTGAAAACTTCTTAGATGGAGGGTTTGAAGTAGTAGAAAAAATAATAAATGATTTTAATTTCCAAAGAATAGTTTATCTAGGTAGTAACACTTTAAAAGGTATTTCACAAGAGTCATCTTTAAAAATACTTGAATTAACAGCAGGAAATACAGTTGCTCTATTTGACACTCCACTTGGTTTTAGACATGGTCCAAAATCAATAATAGATGATTCTACATTAGTAGTTGTTTATGTGAGTAATGATGAGTACACTTATAAATATGAATTAGACTTTATAAAGGAAATAAGTTCTCAAAGAAAAAACAATAAACTAGCTGTTGTAACAGATAAACCATCTGATGAGTTAAGTGAATTAGCTGATTACATTTATGCTTATGATACTAACGTTAACCCAAATAATGTAGAGTTAGGTCTAGCTTATGTAACATTTGCTCAAGCACTTTCAGTTTTAAAATCTTTATCAATGGATATAACACCTGACAATCCTTGTCCAACTGGTGAAGTTAACCGTGTTGTTGAAGGTGTAACATTATATAAATATAGTTGTAAATAAAATACGCTTCGCTCAAAATGAGGAAGTTAATAATAATATATTAATACTTATAAAAAGGAGCTTCTTAGATATGGTAGGAATAATAATTAGTGGCCACGGAAATTTCGCAACAGGACTGCGTTCATCTTTAAATTTAATTGCAGGTAACCCTGCTAATATAGAATATGTTGATTTTGTTGAATCAGATACTATTGATACTTTAAAAGAAAAATACATGAATGCTATAAGCAATTTAAGCAATTGCAATGATATTTTAGCTTTAACTGATTTAGTTGGAGGTTCACCATTTAAGACTTTGGTTGAATTAAAAACTGAAGTTGAAAAACCATTAGAAGTAGTAGGTGGAACTAACCTTCCTATGATACTTGAAATGTCTATGGCTAAAGATTTTGTAGAAGATTTATCTATGTTATCAGGAACAGCTTTAGAGGTAGGGAAAAATGGTATTTTAAAGTTTGAACTTGTAGAACACATGGACGAAGATTGTGAGGATGGTATTTAATCATGATAAATTGGGAAGTTGTTACTTGGACATGTATAACTGTGGCTGTACTATTGGGTATAGGAGCATTAATCTTAATATTTATATCATCAAAGAATATAAAAAAGAAAACTTCTGAACTAAAAGACCTTCACTTAGAGTTAAAAACTGGTATGAAAGTCATGTTCTGTGGAGCTATTTACGGCAAAGTAACTAAGATAAAGGGCGATATCGTTGAAGTTGAAATAGCGAAAAATGTTGTTGTTTCAGTATCTAGATATGCTATCCAAAGTGTTGACTAAATAAAATCAAAAAGGAGCTATCTCAATATAGAGATTAGCTCCTTTATCTTATCCCAAAATTAACTACTTAAAAACTTTTTGTGCATATTCGCTAGGACTTATATCAAAATGTTGAGTAAATGCCCTTGAAAAATAATGTATGGAACTAAAACCTAGCATAAATGCAATTTCACTAATTGTATATTTATTTTCCTTTATTATAAGTTTACTTTTAGCTAACTTTAAATCACTTATATATTTTTTAGGTGTTGTATTTAGATTATTTTTAAATAACGTTTGCAGTGAAGATCTAGATATAGCAAATTTATTACAAATATCCTCCACTGTAATTGGCTCATAAATCATGTTACCTATATATGTTACTATATTCTCTAATAGTTCATTTTGAAAATGTTGATATGATTCTTTTGGTAATTTACTTTCTTCTACATCCAAATAATCATATTGCAATAGTCTAATAAGTATCTCATGTAAATTATTTAAAACTAAAGTTCTAGCGTATGGTATATCTGAGGACATATTTTGAGAAAAGTTCTTTAATACTCTATATAAATCTTTTCTACAATGGAAAATCCTATTACATATATTCTCCACATCTTCACATTCCATTTCAAATATGACAGTCAAATAGGAACAAGAGGAATCCACATTTACTTGTTGAGTATGGAATTTATTTCTCCCATAAATAATTAAGTCATATGCTTCTAACTTATACTCTATTCCATCAACAGTTGTATCTAATGTGCCATTGTCTACAAATGTTAATTCATATACATTATGACTTTCACCTTTAAATTTATAGTTTGGACTTTTTATATTGTAATAACAGGCTATTATTTTGGGAATATTTATTGTAGATTGCATTTTATTATATACATATGGTGCATCTAAAAACTCCAATTTCAAGCTATAGTTTTTAGGAATTATTAATTTATATCTAACCTTATCTATCATTGAAATTATATTAAAATACATATTAGGTTTAACTTCCACATGTCTATGTATATTAAATAATTCGAACCCTCCATTTATATCATTGCTAATTAATATACCTGCCATTCCGTCTAGAACTTCAATATATACTGGCTCTGAAAAATTGTATACGCTTGATATTACTGTATCACTAGTGATAATATTTTTTGATATTAAGTTTTCCCTATCTATTTGTTTAGACTCTTCATATACAAAACCATATTTACTAAATTGAAAACTACTTGTCTTTTCATTCATATTAAGTCATTCCCCCTTGTAAGTTTCCTTCATTTATATATATCACTTATGATTAAAAATCATTGTTAATTTATATTTTACTATATCTAAATACATTGTCAATTTTGTACATTTCAGTTGCACATTTTGAAAACGTTTTTTTAAAAATAACAAATAAAAAACCAATTATTCTAAAGATTATAATCCACATTCCCTTTATAATGATATTACAAAATTAATTTCTTAGTAAAGAACATATTTAAAAATTCTGAGGAGGATGGTATACAATGCCAAATATTATTCTAACAAGAATCGATAACAGATTGATTCATGGACAAGTTGCTACACAATGGTGTGGAGCTATTGGAGCTAACTTAATTTTAGTTGCAAATGACGTTGTGGCAGAAGATAAACTTAGACAAGGCTTAATGGACATGGCCGCTCCAAGTTATGCTACTACACGTTATTGGACATTAGAGAAAACAATTAATACTATTCATAAAGCTAGTGCTAAACAATTAATTTTCATCGTTTGTGACAACCCAACTGATGTTTTAAAACTTGTTGAAGGTGGCGTTCCAATAAAGAAAGTTAATATTGGAAATATGCACATGGCTGAAGGCAAACGTCAAGTTGCCGGATCTGTAGCTGTAGATGACAAGGATGTTGAAGCATTTAGAAAATTACAAGAACTTGGTGTAGAGCTTGAAATAAGAAGAGTTCCTACTGAAAGTTCTGAAAAAATCGAAAAACTTTTTAAATAATAAAAAAGGAGATTTTAAACATGGATTTCAATTTCATTCAGGTTTTATTGGTTGCAGTATTTGCATTCATTGCTGCTATCGATCAATTTAGTTTTTTAGAGTCTTTGTATCAACCAATTGTATCTGGTGCTGTTGTAGGTGCTATACTTGGTGATCTACAAACTGGACTTATTGTAGGTGGTACTTATCAATTAATGACAATTGGTAACATGCCAGTAGGAGGAGCACAACCTCCAAATGCAGTTATAGGTGGAATTATGGCGGTAGTGTTTGCCGTATCTTCTAAATTGGATCCTGCTGCCGCTGTTGGTTTAGCAGTTCCATTCGCATTAATAGGACAATATTTTGTAACTTTCTTATTCACAATAATGTCAGCTTTAATGTCTAAAGCTGATAAATACGCTGAAGACGCTAACCCAAAAGGTATAGTTAAGTTAAACTACTTAGCAATGGCTGCTTTAGGATCATGTTTTGCAATAGTAGTTGTTATAGGGTTAATAGGTGGTAGTGCTGCTGGTGCTCAATTAACTGCTCTTTCTGAAAGATTCGACTGGTTCATGGCTGGACTTGGTGTTGCTGGAGGAATGATGCGTTATGTAGGTTTTGCAATACTTCTTCGTATAATGTTATCTAAAGACCTTTGGGGAGTTTACTTCGCTGGTTTTGCTTTAGCTACAATAGTAAGTAAAATAGAAGGATTAAGTGGTTCAGCTTTATTAATAATAGCGTTCATCGGAATAGCTGTAGCTATTTATGACTTCCAAACTAATGTAAAAATGAAAGCTGCTACTGCTTATGCACCAGTAGGGGGAGGAGATGATGAAGATGGAATTTAATTCAAATCAATATAATGATTTAACTCCAGCTAAACCGCTAGACAAAAAAACTTTAAACAAAATGGTTTGGCGTTCACTATTCTTACAAGCTTCATTCAACTATGAAAGAATGCAAGCTGCAGGATGGTTATATGGTATATTACCAGGACTTGAAAAAATTCATACTAATAAAGAAGACTTATCTAAGTCTATGAAACACAACCTTGAGTTCTTTAATACTCACCCATTCCTTGTTACTTTCGTTATGGGTATAATACTTTCATTAGAGCAACAAAAATCAGATACTAACACAATAAGAGCTGTCCGTGTTGCTGCAATGGGTCCTTTAGGTGGTATAGGGGATGCTATATTCTGGTTTACTTTAGTTCCAATAACTGCTGGTATAACTGCTAACATGGCTATTGGTGGATCTTTACTTGGTCCAATATTGTTCCTATTGATTTTCAATGGTGTTCAGTTTGGATTGAGATACTTCCTAATGTACTGGTCATATAACTTAGGTTCTAAAGCTATAGATATATTAACTAAAAATGCTAAAGAGTTTACTCGTTCTGCTTCTATGTTAGGTGTATTTATAGTTGGTGCTTTAACTTCTAACTACGGTGCAACTAAATTAGGTATAGTAATACCTAATGGTGACGCTCCAATAGATATCCAAGCTATATTAGACGGCGTTTTACCTAATATAATTCCTTTAGGTTTAACTCTATTATTATACTTCTTACTTAAGAAGAAAAACTGGAAGCCAGTTACATGTATAGGTTTATTACTTGCAATAGGTATTGTTGGTGCTTGGATTGGTCATATGTTCGGATTCAAAATGTGGGCATAGAATTTTTATAAATTCTTAAATTACATTAAATTATATAATAACCACCTTTAGTTTTCTAAAGGTGGTTATTTTTGTTGTAAGTTTATTTTACTTTATTTTCCGCTCTAACTTTTATATTTTCATCTTTTATAAATAATAATTTTCCAGATTTTAATCCCCAGATCTCATCAATATATGCGCATACTTTTTTTGAGTGAGTTACAATAATAACACACTTATGGTGTTCATGAGCTAATGATATTAGAATCTCCATTATCTTCTCTTCTGTCTCATTATCTAAATTTCCTGTTGGCTCATCAGCAATTATTATGTCTGGATTGTGGGATAAGGCTCTCGCTATTCCTATTCTTTGTTGCTCCCCACCGGATAAATTTAAAATCTTTCTATTTGCTTTATCAGAATCAATCCCTACATCTTGTAATAAATCATATACATATTTGTCCTTATCTTTTTGGTTAGAATTACTTATATTCATAGATAATAATATATTTTCTTTAGCAGTAGCATTTAATAATAGATTATATCCTTGGAATATAACCCCTATATCCTTTGACCTATATAAATCTCTATCTATTGTTTTTAGGTTTTTATTTTTATATAAAATTTCCCCACTTTTACATGTATCAAGACCTGATATTAAAGACAATAGAGTACTTTTTCCAGCACCTGATTTTCCTATTATCCCATAAACTTTTCCTTGTTCAAAATTTATATTTATATCATTAAAAACATCTTTTTCGGATCCTTCATATCTATAACTCACATCTTTTAAACTTAATACCTTCATAATATTCTCTCCTTAGTCCCTTTCTGTTAGTATTTTTCTTGGTTCATATCTATTTATATATAAAATTCCTATACAAGCAGATACTGCTCCTATCAATAGTGCTATTAGTGTAATATTTAAGATAGCTTCACTACTTAAAAATACGTTTAATTTTTCTAGGGCTGGTACTGACTCACTAGCACCACTCATACCAATAGTCATACTCATTGACTCTGCTTGTTTTTGAGCTTCTATTTGTCCTTGTAAAAGCATGTCTGAAATAGGTTGGGCGGATATACTTCCAATAGTTAAGCCTAAACTTAATGAAATAACAATCATTGACAATGTCTCAAATACCAATCCTAAAGCAACTTTCCCTTTTTTCATACCCATAGCTCTTAAAACACCTATTTCGTATTTTCTTTCACGAATGGCTAATATAGATATTAAAACTAATACACTTCCACCAAAACCTAAAACTAAAGTCATAAATATTTTTGAAATTTCTTTTAGTCCTTCTACAGGTTTTACTATGCTGTTATAGCTATTTGAATCCACAGATAAGTCAAATAAATCACTTAATCCCAATTTATGTGCTTCTTTATTAAAATCATCTACTAAATCTGGATCTTTTAAATAATATTTTGCATCCATGCTAACTGAACCATCATCAGATTTTGTATCATATAATTTTAAAGTTTCTGTTGTTGTAATAATCTCGTTGCTTCTATTTAACATAGGGTGTTTCATTCCAAAATTATCATTAGATTTTGCTCCATCATAATATATACCTGATATAGATAATTCTAGTGGCTCATATTTTTCTGGATCTTGAGGATTTTGGATTTTCATCTTATCTCCAACCTTTAAGTTGTTTAGCTTTGCAAACTCCTCACTTACTATAGCTTCATTATTTTCCTTAGGCATTTTTCCTTTTATGATTTTCCTTGTGCCATTTTTAAACTCCTTATTTCCCTCTGCACTAAGTCCACCTAAAATATTCAAGTTTGGCACTTTAGTAAGATTTGATTGACCACCAATAGAGATTACCCCCGCTAAATTTGAATCTTGTGAGCCTTCTTGTTGGTTTAGTGCTTTTATATCTTTACTATATCCTCTAAAGTTAAAGCTAAATATTGCTTCTTTAACATATTTGGATTTGGAAATCTTTTCTTTAACATTGTTAGGTACACCTTTATTTAATTCATCCATTTTACCTGCGTTTATTTTTTCTTGTGCTTTCTCCATATTTGATTGGATAAAAACTTCTGCTCCAAATCTATTTTTATAATCCTTTATTATCTCATTAGACGTAGTGTTAATAATAATAGATATTGCTGTACAAGAAAGTATTGCTGTCATTATAATTCCTAACAGTATATTTCTTTCCTTGTTCCTTACTAAATTTTTTAATGCATTTTTAAAAATATACATACCGTTCTCCTTTTCCTTAGATTTAATTATAAACAAATTATAATAAATCAACTGTTAACTCAATGTTAACCTACATTTAAATTTTTAACCTGTGTACTGAGAAAAGGATAAATAAAAACAAGAACCTTTATTTATTTCACTATCTACTACTGCTACTCCATTACATAGATCACACACATGAGATACTAAGCTTAAACCTATACCATATCCATCTTTCTTTAAATCATTTATTCTATATTTATTGTTAAATATATTATCTATAAAACTTTTCTCCATACCTATGCCGTTGTCTTCTACTTTAATAATTACACTGTTATACTTATTTCTCACAGCCACTCTTACTTTTTTATTTTCACCATACTTTACAGCATTATCAACTAAGTTGCTTACTGCCCTATATATCCATCTTTCTTTTGCCAAAATAGTCGTCTTGCTATCTTCATCAAAATTAAATTCAATATTTTTGTAAGTTTTTCTGTACATATCGCAAACACTTGCACATACTAAAGAAACATCTACCTCTGTCATTTCATCATCAGATTTTAAGTCACTTAAAGTTAATATATCGTCTATACTATTGGCTATGTTGTCTAGACATTTAATATATTCTTTGTTATCGTCTATTTCTAGATTGGTTCTAAGTATAGCAATTGCATTTTTTTGTTCATGAGATAAATATGAATTTAATTTTTTATAATCCTCTAAATGTTGTTTAAATTTTTCCTTTATATTACAATAAGCAATTCCAAAGGTTTTACTTACTGAATATGGATTAAAGTTGTCATCTATTTCATTTAAATTTTTTACAATATTCTCAATTTCTTTATCATGAATTTTATTTAATACTATCCATAATATTAAAGATGCCAATATTAAAATAAAGAAAAATATTAAAATTATACTTAATATATCTTCAAATCCAGTTTTTAAATATATTTTTCCTATTTCATCCACATCTACTACCATTTGTGATTCTAGAGTTTTACTTCTTCTAGTACCTATATTTTCTTCATGTAAATTCCTCTGCAATAGATTATCTTGTGTTTGCATATTTTCACTTAAAATAATAGCTTTAGCATTTTTCACATTCATTTTAGTTTCTATATTACTGAAAGAACCTTTTATTTTGTACAACCCTACTCCTAGGACTAATGATAATATTAGAGAGTACATTATTATAACTAGTCCACTTTTAAAATTTACTCTACGCATAAATAGTATCCCTTCCCTCTCACATTAATTAAGACTTCTTGTCCATAAATACTACTTAATTTATTTTTTAATCTTGATATATGTACTCTTAGTACTGATGAAAATGGGTCAAAGTTTTCATCGTATATATGCTCTAAAATTTCTTCACTGGAAACAACAGCAGGGTGTTTATAGCATATGTACTCTAATATATCAAACTCTTTTATTGCAAGTATTACTTCTTTATCTTCTATATATACAGTACGATTTATAGGATTAAGTTTTAACTTTCCAATATTAATAACTGGGTTTGTACGTCCATGAAATCTTCTTATTACTGCATGTATTCTAGCTCTAACTTCTAATAGTTGAAATGGCTTTGTTATATAATCATCTGCTCCATTATCTAATCCTATTGCTAAATCTGACACATCATCTCTAGCTGTTATTATGATTATGGGTGTATTTAATGATTTTTTTCGTAAACATCTTAATACTTCTATTCCATCAATATCTGGAAGATTTAAATCTAAAAGAATAGCATCATATTCATTAATGCTGGCTTTTTCCTCACCTTCTTCTCCTGTATTAGAAATATCTACTTTAAAGTTCATTTTTTCTAATCCTTTTCTCATTGAATTAGCTAATTCTATATTATCTTCTATAACTAATACTCTCATTTTTAGTTCTCCTTATAATTCAGTAACTGAAAAATTTTATATCATTATACTTTATCATATTTAATGTTTATCCAATGTTAACATCTTATGCAATGTAAATTACAAAAACAAAAACCATATTGATTTTCATCAATATGGCTTTTATTTTATACTATTTTAATATAAATTTATTTATTGTTCCAAATATTTATCAAATATTATTGTTGCTAGTTCTTCCTTTGTTAGAGTTTCAAGATTTGCTATATCACATAAGTCCATTTCCAACAAAAACTCTCCACACTCTACTTCTAGATATGACCCACTATCATCTGATTTGATTTCCCATCCTTCTAAGTCTGCTACTATATTGGCTATTCTTTCTTCTTTAGTCATTTTTACACCTCTTTATATTAATGTATGCATACTTTAGTTTAACTTTTATTATGAATTTTATCAATCTAATTAGTGAGTATAACCTAGTAACTATTTTATATACAACTATGCTTTTTTCTTAACAGGAATCCACAATTCACTATAATAGTTTTCGTCCTGATTTCCCTTAGGATAATCATTGATGTCTGTATAAGTTTCTATATTATATCCTTCAGCAATTTCATAGTCTTTACAGTTAGGAAGCCATTCAGAGAAAATTTTCTGATTCACATCTATCATTGCCTTTGGCATAGCTCCTTTACATGAAAATACTGCCCATGTATGCTTTGGAATTACTCTTGTGGCAAATCCTTCAGGTATATCACTTCCTGTTTTATAATCATCTGCAATTAAATATTCAAACTCATCACTATTTCCCATGCTCTTATCAATATTAATTCCGTACATTCCACATACTATATTGCCTTTTCCAGACTCATAATGCTCCTGCCAAAACTTTGGAATCTCTTCTTTGCATGAGTCATATTTAAATCTGCTTCCTGATGCCAACACAGTGAAAGCCTCTTTTTCAATAATTTTGTAATCCATAGTATAACCACCCTTCAATGAGATATTAATTTTTAAAGAAGCAAATGACTTCATCATTGCACCATCTCTGCGAACAGCAGTTGGTGTTGACCCATGAAAACGAGTGAATGCTTTTGTAAAGCTATCTGGTGAATCATATCCATATTTCATTGCTATATCAATAATTTTATTGTCTGTGGATACAAGCTCACTGCCGGCAAGTGTGAGCCTACGCTGTCTAATATATTCTGCAACTGTAAATCCACAGAGCATTGAAAATCCTTTTTGAAAATAGAAGGAGGATATGCAAACTTCTTTTGCAATATCACTAGTTGTCAGATCTTCAGTAATATGGGTTTCAATATATTCAATTGCTTTACTTATGCTTTCTATCCATTCCATTTCTATCACCTCTTCTTTGATTTCATTCTATCTCATTGAAATTCACCATTCCCGACTTTTTGTGGGAAGTTTTGTCTGTACTTTATATGATTTTATTTTTTAGAAAGAATTAGTAACTAATTTTCAATATAAATAGTAGTTACATAATGTGTTCTTATATCCTTCTCTCGCTCTTTTTTATATGTAGTTTTAAACATTATATAATGTCCCTTGCTCTCTTTAAAATAAAGTTTATAGGATTTTTTATCATCTTTAAACTCTCTTGCAATGTATCCAGCTTCTTTATCTTTACAAGGTATTTCTACTACATTATCTTTATTTAGTTCCTTAGATAGGTAATCTTCTACAAAACTTTCAATTGACTCTTTTTCACTAAAGCAGTAAGCTTCTATTGTATCTTTGCTCTCTTGATCAACTAGCTTAAATAAAGGTATTACTGTAAATGAATTTAATTTTGCATCATCTTGGCTAATATCTTCAAACTCATATGTGAGTTTTTCTAATACAGTAAATCCGAAATAATCATTTTTATAAACACCTTCATCAACATATCCTTGTAAATTATTTGATTTACATCCACTTAAAAAAATCATGATTAATAAAATATAAATATTTATGTATTTTTTAGTTTTCATATTATCATCCTTTTTACTAATTTGTTTGAGATGCTGTTCTTAATTCATATGAGATCTTACACATGTTTAAGAATATACTATATGATTTTAAATTTACTATCTTAATATGTGTTTTACTATTTTAATTATTATATATAATAACAAAGCTATAGTAATAATAACTTGTAATAATAGTTGCCAGTTTATAGTTACTACTGGATTCATCATAACGCCCCCCCTCTTTGTATTATAAATAGTAATATGATTTGTAACATTTATCAATTATACTTTTCACTATTTTTTATCTTAAGCTCCGTTACTTGCGATATGGTTCACTACTATTCATTATAATTATTTCAGTCTATTTATCTGATTGTGTGATAAAAGACAAAATAAAAGGAACTACCAAACTATAAAGTCTAGTAGTTCCAATTCTTGTTGTTATTAAATCATAAAATATACTAAAAATAATACACTTAATCCACACATTACAGGGTGAACTTTCTTTATTTCACCTTTACATGCCATTAATACAACATAAGCTAAAAGTCCAAAGGCAATTCCTTCTCCTACACTATATGTTAGAGGCATTAGTATTATTGTTAAAAATGCTGGTATAGCTACTTCTGACTTACTCCAGTCTATTTCTGCAAATGACATACATAAAAGTGATCCGACTATTATTAAGGCTGGTGCTGTAACTTGAGTAGTTACTACACTTAATAATGGTGAGAAGAATAAACTTAATATAAATAATCCAGATGCTACTACACTTGAAAAACCTGTTTTAGCCCCAAGTCCTATTCCTGATAAAGACTCCATACAAGAAGTTGTATTAGTTGTCCCAAATATAGCTCCTATACAAGTTGCTAAAGAATCAGCAAGTAATGCTTTTGAACCATTTTCCACAGTCCCATCTTCTCTTATTAAACCTATTTTTGAACCAACTGCCACTAAAGTTCCCGCTGTATCAAAGAAATCCATAAATAAGAAAGTAAATACAACTAACATCATTTGAGGATTTAATACATCTTTTAGATGAGCAATTGCTACACCAAAAGTTGGTGCCATTGATGGAGGCATTGATACAATTGCAGTTGGAGCATCTACAACTCCGCTAATTACTCCAGCTATAACTGTTATAATTATTCCTAAAAATATTGCTATGTTAACTCCTCTTACCATTAATATTGAAATTACGGCAAGTCCAAATAATGATATTAATACCGATTTATCAGATAAATTTCCTAAAGCAACAAACGTAGCTGGATTTGCTACTACTATTCCTGCATTTTTTAAACCTATAAATGCTATAAAAAGTCCGATTCCTGCACTAACTGCATATTTCATATCATTTGGTATTGCTTTTATTACAAGTTCTCTCAATCCTGTAATAGATATTATTAAAAATATAATTCCTGATAATAAAGTTGCTGAGATAGTACTTTGCCATGGTATTCCCATACCCATACAAACCCCAAATGCAAAGAATGCATTAAGTCCCATACCTGGTGCTAAAACCATTGGGAATTTCGCTATTGCTCCTATTATAAAAGTTCCCACAGCACTTGCTATTGCTGTAGCTGCGAATACACTTTCTTTTGGCATTCCTACTTGAGATAAAACTCCTGGTACAACAAATAAGATATATGCCATCGTTAAGAAAGTAGTTGCTCCTCCTAGTATTTCAGTTTTTAAATTTGTTCCTTTTTTCTCGAATTCAAAATAATTAGAAATGAAATTCATAATGTGTCTCCTTAATACTTTTGTCAAACTATGTATAAAGGATAATGGAAATATTTTTAGATAGATTTATTTAGCTTAATTAGCGCAAATGTAATCTATTTGAATGCAAAAATATACCTTATCGTAGTCAAACCATTGGTGATTTGGTAGAAACCGTTGATCCATTATATCAACTTTATACGATAGCTATTTTGTTTCACTTATTCTAACATGATTTATAAATAAACACCATATTTTTTTTATTAAATTACACTATAAAGTTTTTTAATAATCTTGATATGGTTGATTTTGATATGTGACTTTCTTTTGATAGACTGTTTATTGAATTTTAGTATTTGTAGTTTTATTAGTTCTTTGTTTTATAAGATAATGAAATGGGCAGTATTTGAAATACAGTTGAAAATTCTTGCATGACATTTGTGTAAAATTTATGCAAGAAAAAACTACTAAGTAATAAACTTAGTAGTTCCTTATCCTCGTTTTCCAGTGTTTGAATGGTGGGATGAAATGATACTCTAACATATATTTTTTATCATATCATTTATTTGTGTACATTACTTAATCATATTAATTCTATTATTTATTTATCTTCAAACTAAATTGTAAATGTGTGCTAATATTTCTCCGATATATATCTCTACAACTTTATATAACTTAATTTGTATTCATAGATTATTCTTCTCTGAATACATAATGATTACCAGTATTATTATTTATGAATCTCCATTCTTCATCAAGATCAGAAGAGTTTACAAATATATTTATTAATATATTATCTTCTAATAAAATTTCAATATCTCCTATCTTACTGTAGTTCACCTTGTTTACTTTTAGTGGTAGCATTGGCAATAATATTTCATTAACGATTTTATCATATCTATTGTTTCCTATAACATCCCAATCATCGCTTATAGAATCATCCAGCAATGTATAAATATCATAATTCCCCAATATAACTTTATTATTTTTAGATATTCTAAATGGACATTGGATATGAAACTCATACTCTGATTTTTTAATTTCCTGATTTTTGTAATTCATTATTAATAATTCCTTACCAAATGAAATCCAAATCATATCAGAGCATCTTCCCATACCCTCCATTATATTCTTTTCCAAATATTCCTTAAACATTTTTTAACCTCTTCTAATATCTCCTGTTATGACTAACCTTCGTGAGATATCTCATAATGTAACTGTCTTTTCTGCTTTTTGTTTAACCACACCTATTATGAGCTAATACATTAATATCAAAAACAAAATATACTATATCTACATGAGTATTTGTCTATTAATACCCCAAAATATATAATGTAACTTTCTAAAACTTTCGTTATTAAAAAGTTATCACAGGCTTAAAATAGATTTGACACCATAATATTTTTATAAACTTTGTAGTTTACTTATTCAGCTAAAAGAGATTTCTTTTTCTCTTCATACTCTTCTTCTGTTATTGCTCCTAAATCTAATAAACTTTTAAACTTTAATATTTCATCCGCAGCACTTATATTATTAGGCTTAGCTTTATTAGTACTTTTATCAAATATATAGTTTTCTACATAATCTTTTATTTCTAGTACTATTTCTTCTTCTTTTTTATTGAATAATATGGTATTTTCATCTTTAACAGCACCCATAACCCCACCTTTATTCTCTTGACTTCCTATTAATACAAATTGAATATAACCAGTAGTAAGTCCTGGTGATTTATATTGAACTCCAGAAACATTATCTAAACATATTTTCTTTGTTCCAATAATACCTTTATTCATCATATTCATCATTCCAGATGGAGTTATAGAAATAAAATTATTCTCTAATTCTATCTTATATTTACCATTAGACTTTAGTTCGTATGTTTTTATACCTTCTTTTTTTACTTCAACTTGTTTTTTATTCTTAAATAATCCCATTTTTATCCCCCTATATTTCGTAAATCATGCAATCATATCTTCAAATAATATAATTCAAGTATTTATCGCTTAATTCCTCTTAATTACCTTATTTTTATTTACAAAATATTATTTTTAGACATAAATTTTAATATCTATATTATTAATTAATACTTTCTAATGGCTCAAATTGCTACATATCTATCAGCTATTATTTATTATAGTTTCTAATTCATCTAATACTAATTTATTTTCACTACGTATACACCCTCCATAATCTATATCATAAATAAGACTGAATTCATTATTATTTAGTTTACATTCATAAATATCTTCAGATGGACCTATTATTTTTTTACCTATTTCTATTAGTTCATTATTAGATAGAATATCCTTAATATTATTAAAAATTTCAATTTCATCTACTCTTTCATAATTAATAAATATTAGCTCTTTTGATTGTTTATTTATTCTACAAACTTTCATATTATTTCCTCCATTCCAATTCCCTATCGTATCCTTTGCTTTAACAATTCCTTATGAATAAAACTCATAAAATCTCTATCTCTTTGTATTTGCTTTTCTTCTAATCTCTTAATAAATTCTAACCTAGAATTATAGTAATAACCATTATCATCTTTTATAGTAGATGGATTAATATACATATCTTCACTTTCCTTCTTTTGATTTATATATCTTTCATATTCTTTTCTTATCCTAAAAAATTTTCTCATTAGCTCACTTCTAAACTGTCTAAGAATACTATTAATTGAACTCTTTGTTTTATTATATTTTAATGCTATATCTTTTATTTAAAGCTCATTTACATATCTATCAATAAAGATGTTAGCTTTGGTAGGTGTTAATATATTTTTTGGTAAAACTCAACAAGATGTAAAAAATAAGCTTCAAGAATATAAAAAACAAATGCTTATGGGTGTGCTAAATGAGGATAAACTAACTGTTTCAGATTGGTTTTATTCATGGTTATTTGACTATAGAAAACAAGATTTGAAGCCTAAGCGCTTTCAAATATATCATGGAATTTATAAAAACTATATAGAAAATACTGATTTTGGAAATATAAAGCTTAATAATCTAAGAACAACACACCTACAAAGACACTATAAAAAGTTATTAGATAATGGGACCACTCCTACAACCATAAGGCAAATTAATACTAATTTAAAAACTTGTTTGAATGAAGCTGAAAGACAAGGATATATACAGAAGAACTGGTGTAAACTTGTTACTCATCCTAAGAAAGAAGATAATAAAGAGGTTAAAGTATTGACTAAGCAAGAACAAGAAAAGTTCCTGGAAGCTATTAAAGGCCATGAACTTGAATTATTATATATAGTTGCTCTTGGAACTGGTTTAAGAATTGGCGAAATATTAGGTTTGAAATGGTCTGATATAGATATTAAAAATAATGAGCTTCATGTTAATAGAAGTTTACAGAAAGCTGCAATATATGAAGATGATAAAATAGTAAGGTATGAAGTTCAGGAAACTACTCCTAAAACTAAAAACTCATTGAGAACTATACCAGTACCCCAAAATATAATTAAAAAGCTTAAAACTCATAAAAATGAACAAAATGAGCTTATACTATTATTACAAGAAGAATACGATAATAAGAATTATGTATTCTGTAATAAATTAGGAAAACCAATAGAAGATAAACGACCAGGACGAAACTTAAAGACAATATTAACATCTATAGATATTGAACCTATTAAATTTCATGCTCTAAGGCATACTTATGCAACTAGATTATTTGAAGCTGGTATACCACCTAAAACAGTACAGCATTTAATGGGCCATTCTGATATAGAAACTACTATGAATATTTACACACATGTGATGAAAGAACAAAAACTTGAAGCTATCGATAAGATAAACAGTATATTTGCATAAGAGCTATATAAAATATAGCTCTTTTTTGTTTAATTAATATTATCATTTTTCAACTATTTGCTGTAATTTATAAACAATCATATACATCTATTTATCCCTTATATGTTGTATATTTCGGACATAGGTTTACTTGTAATATGGTTCTTTGTTACATCTTCAATTTAGGTCGTTAAAGATATATATTAAAAAATCTCTGAAGTAAATATAATAATCACCTCAGCAATTCCCTGTACTAGTGGAATCTCTTTATGTAATTCTGTCTCATGTCTAAAAGGTATATATCTATCCTCTTCATCTAGTTTACTATGTATTACTGCATTTCTAGTTTTATATATTCTATTTGCCATAGAATCGTATATCTTATCCTCACTGTCATCATAGAAATTTATTTTATCTCCTTTAGCAAAATGTACTGTGTTGCCTACATAGTAACTTAATGATATCAATTTATCTTCCTCAATTCCAAATTTTATTTTCATTATATTAAAAACTTTTAGCGAGCACAGTTAATTGTCTGAACATGAAAAATAAAACCCTTCCGTCTTCTTCCATCCCTTCCTTCGCTGAATATCCAGAAAAGTTCCTTAAATAATTAAAAATAGTATGACTAATAAGGTGTATGATTCTTATACTTATATAAAAATCATATGATACAGCTTTCCATTGCACCTCTAACGTAGGCTATTATTATTAATTTGTTACACTATTCATTCCACTTAATTATTTCTATATTATCACCTTTTACAATTATACTATCAGAATTCCCGATGGAATTTTCATCATATTTACCTTTAATACTACATTTCTCTGTTTTAAGTTGTATATCTTCTCCTATACTATATGAATATGAGTCAATATCTTCATTGTACAGCCCATCTTTACCTTTAGGATATGTTTTAAATTTTACTTCATTATAATTTGTGTCCATAAGCTTTACAAATGCTTTTTCACAGTCTGCTATTATCTTAACTTTATCTGTAAAGCTACCTGAAATCATTCTTTCAATTTGATCATCAGTTATATCAGTATCATTTTCAAATGTATTTATCCCCATACTCTCTATGTCAAATAATAATATAATCAATTCATCTGTAACTCTTGCTGTATATTTTATAGGATACTGCTCTGTAAGTATATTTAACCTTCCATGATGAGCCCCCCCAAATAATCTAGAAAAACTATCATTTTCTTTAGATATCCCTACATATAGTAGGTCAAAGTTTGTAAATTCCCTAATGTTAAAATCTCCATCTATAGATACTTCAATGTTATTTCTCCAGTAATCATATATAAATTTATCTGGTGTAAACCATGCTAAAATTTTATCTTCATTTTCTAGCTTGAGCCTAATTAACTTATCACCAAATTCTCCAATTATGATATCTTCTTCTTTATTTAATTTACTTAACATCATATGACTTATATCCCACTTTATTCTATTACTTATTTTTTTCCCCATTTTTAGTTTAAATTCAATACATCCATTAATATTATTAAATGCATACTCATAGAATTCTAATATCTCTCTTTGGGCTATCATATACAGCTTGCTTTTATCTACATAATTTCTTACTTCTCCATCTTTCCAAAGCCACATTCCTTCATAGTTTGTAAATGGTGGATATACTAACTTTAATTTATTTGATAATACCTTCATAATATTCCTCCTGAAACTGATTTACGCTATTAATAGCTAAATTATATTACAAATTTTAAAGTAGTACAATTAAGTATTGAAACATAAAAAAATGAAGGGTTTTAATCTTCTTAAGATGTCCCTTCATTAACTAAATATCTTATTACATATTCATTTACTTGTAGTTATTTTTGAACTTATATATCCTTAAACTTTACGAAACTTTAGAAAAACCACTTTATTATGACTATTGTATTCTATATAATAGTTCTATTTTTATTTATAGTTTATCATACGAAAAATAATCATTAAAATTATTTGCAACTTTTTTTAAGTAATCTATAAAATTTATAATTTCTTTTTTTTGTGTCAATTCTATTAACTCTTCTTCCCTTTTATTAATCATCATCGCCATATTACTTCTAGTTTTTTTATCTACATTATATTTAATTTTACTATATTCTTCATATCTATATTTATTGTAATTTGAAAGCTGATCAATTGTTTTAAAATCTTGCAATATGCACATATACTCTCCTCTAAATTCTTTGATATGATTAATTAATAAATCTAGTTCACTATAACTAGATAAATTTGACTTATGAGTACTTGATGGATCCTGAGCATTAAAAATATCAGAATAAATCCATTCAGAATATTCTCTTATCTTCTCAAAAACTCTGATTTGCAAATCACTTTCTTCTATTATTATTCTACGAAAAAAATACTCATATATATTTTTATTTTCAATTAACCAATTACTTAAATCTAAATTTCCTATAAAATCTATATTTTTACATCTATATTTATTCTTTTCTTTAAAGTCGTTTAACCATTTTATTTCTAAATTATCTAAATCTTTTGGTGTACAAAGTACCCATTTATTCAATATCTTATTTTTTCTTTCAGCCGTTTTCACTGCTTCATCAAAAGATTTTTCTATCTGTTGGATTCTATTACTTTGTTTGTAATCTCCCGCACCTCTTTCTTTTGCTGTAGTCAATTTACCTTCTACAAAAAACTTGCATTGATATACAGACCATAAATCTCTATGTTCAACTAGAATATCTAATCCACCATCGCCTTTTCTAGTTTGAACATGATAAACTTTTCTAGATAAATTTAATTTAAACGTTTGAAAACCCTCATCTTTTCCTAAATTTTCAAATTGTTTATCATTAATATCATCATTTAAAATAGAACTTACATCTAATTGTTTTTCCTTATTTAATATTAATAAACTACACATAGTTTCAAAAATATGTCTAGCAGCTTCTTCCCCATACACTCCCGCTAATAAATAGTTAATTTGCATAAAATCCTCCATTGAAAAACTAATTTTATTATATATTCTTTTTTGAGTCTCTTTATTATATTACAAATTTCAAAGTAGTACACTTAATCTTAAAAACACGTAAAAAGGAAGTGACTTCATCTTTTTCAGATTACCCTTCCCTAACTAGTATTTAATACATAATAAATTTATACCTTGTTTGTGATACGGTTCCCGCATCTGCGTAATTTATATACTTTTCGAATTTTATGGTCCGTGAAATTGCCATATAATTATAATCTATTATTTATTTAATGAATTATAAAAAGATAAGTTAATATAACTTATCTTTTTATAAATTTTAATCTTCTAAAAATACAATTTTAATTCCATCTACAAAGGTATCTGATGCAACCATAGAGTCTATAGCACCCACAAAATGTTGACCTAATTTCATTATTTTATTATTTATTTCATTTGACTTCATAATTATTATATTTTTTATATCTTCTAAATCTGTGTTGATTTTCATATATCCATTCACAACGTCTACTCTTCTTTGCATTACACCCGCCAATATATAAAACGCTACTCCTTTATACATTATATTGTCCTCGTATATCATTGGTAAGAATCTATCTCGTAATTCATCATCTGTCCTAATATAATTATATATATTCCACATATCTTCGATATGATTTTTAGTTTTTACAATTGGTGCATTCAGTTTATTATTTTTCAATGAAGTTAAAATAGATCCTTTTGAATTATATGATCTCTTTGCATTTTCTATAGTCTTTTTTCCTGGACATATAATATTTGCAACTTGTAACAGCTCTCCTACACCTATGCTACCATCATCCCCCTCATAAAAATATACTTCCTCATTTAAATCTATTGATATGCTTTCCTTTACCCAATCAAATAATCCATCATGATTTAATTCTGATTCAATAGCTAATTTCTTTGATGAATTTCGTGATGCCGCAATTTCAGCTGTTAAGTTATTTGGTACCCCTGTATTTATTTCTACCCTTACTAAAGCTTCGTCTACTCCATATTTACTTATAACATGATAAGTATGGCCTCCATTTATAATTCCTTGATATTGATCCATCTCAAAAATTACAGTTTTATTAGCCTCATCTATCGTCGCCCTTTTAGCTATTATAGATATACCTTCATTTTTCCTTCTAAAATTTATAGGGTCTATTTCTAATTGTTCTATCATATATTTAACATTTTTATTCTTTCTAGTTGGTTTTCTTGGATTTGCATTTAATGGTATGTTTACATCTATAAATTTACTTGTTTTTGCAGTAAATACTATATAATCTTTATCTAATTCTGCTGCACTTTCATACGGTAATTCAATAGTTTTATACATTTTTACCCCCTAATAAAATATAATTTATATTACAATTTATTATATTATAAACATTCGTGCATATACAATAAGTTAATATAATTTCATTCCTTATTTCTAATAATTCATCATATATTGGGTTACGATTAACAACACTACCTAGATTTTAAAAGGGTTAATTATATATTCAAGCTATATCAGCTAAATTCTCCTCTATATACATGACTATTTTAAATAATTTAATGGTATCAACATTCTAAATTATTTAAAATTATTCTCCGTTAATTGTGGTGTGGTTCTCCACTATTTATTCTAAACATTATAATCATTTATCTTATTTATTTAACCTATTTTTCTGATTGTGTGCTAAATGTGTGCTAAAATGCAAAATAAAAGGAATTACCAAACTATAAAGTCTAGTAATTCCAATTGTTCTGCGTTTCCACGTTTATGTATTGGTGGAGATGAGGGGAGTCGAACCCCTGTCCGCAAGCTTTTTCCTCGTTGCGTCTACGTGTGTAGTCAGCTGTTTTAGTATCTCGCCTTAGCTAGCGTCCAGTGACAAACTCTAGCTTTGGCCAGTCCCAATTAATCCACTAATAGTCGAGACACCCTAATAGTAGTTCCCTGCATAAATGATGTCCAGGCCTAGCCGGCAGGAGGGCTCAGGCGGGACAAGCAGCATTAAGCTGCTAAAGCGTAATTATCGTTTGCGTTTGTTTTAAGTTCCCCAGTTTTTACGTGACCCAGAGTAACACGACACGCTGCCCCAAGTTCCGAACCCACGTCGAAACCTTTACACCCCCATAGGAGTTTAAAGTCATTGAGACTGCTCAATTTGCAAACTTTCACCAATTCAATATTTAATTTTATATGAAGGGGTACACAAAAATGTTACACCCTTTAGTAGCATCTGCTATTAACTAGCTGTACTGTATATATAATATATATCTTTTTAAGATAAAAATCAACTAGAATTAATTTACTAATCTTCTTAGTATTTACCAGTCATTTCTCTTTCTATTCTTCTTTGTGCATCTTTCTTAGCAAGGTCTTGACGTTTGTCATAAAGTTTTTTACCTTTTGCTAAACCTAGCTCAAGTTTTACCTTACCATTTTTCAGATACATTCTCAGTGGAACTAAAGAGTAACCTTTTATAGTTGTAGCCCCTATTAGCTTTCTGATTTCGTATTTATGAAGTAATAATTTTCTAACTCTAAGAGGATCTGCTTTGTAAAAAGAGTTCCCTTGGTCGTATGGACTTATATGAACTTGTTTTAGAAAAACTTCAGAGTTATCTACAGATGCGAAGCCTTCTTTTAAGTTGACTTTCCCTGCTCTGATTGATTTAACTTCTGTTCCTTTTAATTCTATTCCACATTCGTAAGTATCTTCTATGAAATATTCATGTCTAGCTTTTTTGTTTGTAGCTAATGTTTTTTCTCCTACTGCCATACTCTCACCTTCTTTATTATTATTTCATTTTAATAAGCATTAGTATATCATATGATGAAAAAAATCTCAAGATTATTGCTAATTCTTTCTATTTATCACATTTTGTGTAATAAAAAGATAGAACAAATATTAAAATTTGCAATGAATAGATAACTAGTCTTTCTGTTAGTCCTAGTATATTCAGTCCTATTTTCATGGAAATTGGGTTCATCATTCCACATAACGTTATTATTATTGCCATTATTAAAATAAAATTACCCAGTTCTTTCATTTTCTCCTGTGCAATATAACCATAAGCTAAGGTAAATGCTGATGTTATAGTTGTTGCAACTACGGCAACAGTAACTGCCAAATGCATTATATTTTGGGAGTTCATTACTGTTTTGTCTCCCACAAGTGGAAAGGCTCCATATCCAAATAACGATATTACTTCCATTCCCAAAAGAATCACATATCCTGTACGTGTTGCCAGATTATATTTTCTATTTGATTTGACAATCATTCCTATTATAAATAAAATCATGCACACTCCATAAATAGTTGTGAAAATTCTAAGTAGATCTTGGTTTGGAGCACCATCTGCAGTTAATGAACTAATATCCATAGTTATAGGGTTATATTCTGACCACAATATATTCCCAAGTATAGTATGAACCATATAAAATACAACACCAATCATGCCCAGTGGCATAAGATATTTTTCTATCTTCCATTTGCTGCTCAAACTTTTATTTTCTTCCATGAAAAATCCCCCTTTTTCATAAATAACCCTTCTTTTATATAAGTTATTTATATAAAATCTATTCTTCGTTTTTATAAGACATTACTGAAGATAAAAATATTGTAAGGCATAATATACTTGTTATTGAAATAATTACTGCCATTAGTTTCGCTCCAGTTGAAACAGGGCTTATGTCTCCATAACCTATTGTGGCAAAGGTAATTACTGTGTAGTAAAATAAATCAAAATAACTTGGGTTGTTACTATAAGCTCCCACGCTGCTGTTACTAACAAAACATACAGCCAGTCCCAAACTTAAAATCACCATAATCAAGATTATGCCTGAAATTGTAGTAATATTTCTATGGCGTTCATTTTCGTCTATGTAATCCACTTCTGTATCATGTTCATGATATTTTATAATTTTAGGGCTTCTTATTATGTTTAATAAAACTTTTAGTGTTAATAAATAACTTATTCCTACTCCTATCAATCCTATTTTATAGTTTTCGCCAAATTGCTCGGGAAATATTATTAAAATTGTCATATACATACTTATTATGAAATAGCTTATTAATAAATCTGTTTTTGTGTTCTTATCTTCAATTTTATATAGATATTTGTATACTCTTGAAATAGATAGTAACAAATACCCCACAACAAAATACATAAATATAAACGTCATGACTATAGATAATATTTTTAAAATAATATTGTAGCTATTGTCCAGATCCTCAGGTAGTAATCTGAATACTCCTATTACTATGGCAAATATCAAAAATCCTTGTGAAAATAATATGGTTATTGATTGACCTATCTTGAATGTTGAACTTCTTTCTTTAAATAATGATTTATATTGATTGTTAATCTCCTTAATTAGTTTCTTTCCACTTTGAAACTGTTTTTGACTTATTCTTTTGTAAGTTACAACTATTATTGCTAATAAAGTAATAAGTAAAAAAGCTACTCTGACCATTTCTTCCTCCATTAAACATCTGTGATGCTAGTTCTCATTTATATTTCTATCTTAAATTGTAACATAAGTACTCCTTTTACAATATATTGTTAATACAAAGCAATCATTTGCTTTTGACGTATTACGTTGTGATTTTCTAATCTATAAAAATAGGGGGTCATCTATGTTTCATGCACTAAATTCCTTATCCACACTAGATGCAGTTTTGCTTGTTTCTGCCCTTTCCATGGACGCATTTGTGGCAAGTTTTGCTTATGGAACAAGTAAAATAAAAATTCCCTTTAAATCAGCTATGACAATTAACTTAGTCTGCTCTACTATTTTGGCTATTGCCCTTTTTATGGGTAGTATTATAAGCAAATATATTCCTAGCGCTTTTACAACTAGCATATGTGTTACAGTCTTATTAATGTTAGGCATGGCTAAATTATTTGATAGTACTTTGAAAGCTATTCTAATTAAAAGTGGCACTCTAAGTCGTGATTTATCATTTAAACTATTTGATTTCAAGTTTTTTCTTAGGGTTTGCTTAGATGGCACAGAGGCAGACGTGGATCATTCTTACGAACTTTCTCCTAAAGAGTCTTTCTCTTTGGCAGTGGCTCTTTCTCTTGATGGTCTGGCAGCTGGTTTTAGTACAGGGCTTATGGTAACAAATTATGTGGAAATTATAATATTTTCACTTGTAATAAATATGGTTGCTGTATTACTTGGTTGCTTTTTAGGTAACAAAGTTGCACAAAAAAGTGAACTTAATCTTTCATGGTTAAGCGGAGTAACTCTTATTTTGTTAGCTTTTTTAAAATTAAAATAAAAATTTATATAATACCCCAGTTGTTTGACAATACTTCTAACAATTGGGGTGTTTTATTTCTATATAGCTCTCCATAATATAATTCCCAAATTATTTTCACTTTTATCTATAAACAAATCTCCTTCCATATAAGATTTTACAAAGTGTTCAATTTTTTCCTCTACATTATAATTGATTTCTATTATATCCTTATATCTATTTATTAACTTGCTAACTCCTTTTTCATAAGTATTTCTTCCTTCCCAATTACAAGGAATATAAAATACACTTGGATTGTATCCGCTAAAATATAATATATTAAAAGGATAAATTATATTACTAATGTCACACCCTTTAATCCTCTCTCCTAAAATCTCATCATCAGCCTTGTTTAAAAGTTTATTTTGTCCCTTTCCATCTGTACCTATATAACAGCACCCTCCTTTAGACGCTTCATTTATCTTCATTAAACTAGAAGGGTTATAGCAACCTGGATTAAGACTAGAAATTACAAAATCATATTTTTTGTCCATACCTTCTGCTTTTAAATCTAAGTTATTCCAATCATTTTTTATTACCTTTATATTTTTAATATTATTTTCAGATATTTTTGCTTTTAGGATATTTAGCATACCATCAGAATAATCCATAGCATGAACTTCTTTGCATATTTTGCTCAATTCCATAGAATAGGCTCCCGTTCCACATCCTAAATCAAGAACTATACTATCTTCATTTATGTAATCTTCCTTTAATTTATAAATAATATTAATTCTACTATTGCTAACAGTTTCATCATAAGTCTTTGAACTTTCATCCCAAACTGCTATAGTTTCTTTAGTTGTTTTTTTATTTAAAATATAGTTTCTACCAACTTCTATCCATTTATCTTTCCAATAGTTTAAATCATCCATATGAATTTCCCCTCCAACATAATTTTTTTAATAGTAAAAAGGAGTTGAGCATAACAACTTATGCCCCAACTCCTTAAAACATTATTTCTCAATATCTACTACAGATAGATCTGACCAGAATAGCAAATTCAAGTTAAAATCTTTAACTTTTTTGTTCACTGCGTATAAAGTAACATCTTCCCAAAGAGGAATAGTAGGTCCTTCTTTTCTTGTTATACCTTGTAACTTTTGATAATCCTTAACTCTTTTTTGCTCATCTGTTTCAGCAGCTGCCTTAGCTATAAGTTCATCAGTTTTACTATTTTTGTATCCATAGCTTCTACTTACATTTATAGCTCCATCAGATTTCATATGTGGCTCAAAATAGAAAGATGGCTCTCCTGTTGAAATTGTATAAGGAGCTAAAGTCATGTCATAATCACCTTTTTTTAATCTTTCAGACCATACTGCTGCATCTACTACTTCTATATTAGATTTTATATCTATTTTTTCTAGTTGAGACTGAATCAACATGGCAACATTTTCATAAGGCCAACGACCAGTTAATGCTGAATTTATTATAATATCTATACTTTCTTTTTTATCACCAATAGATTTCTCTTTTAATTCTTTAGCTTTGTCCATATTGTATTCATATCCACAGTCTTTTGAATATTTTTTACTAACAGAAGTTATAACACTTTTTGCTTCTTTTCCATATCCTTGTAACAAATCCTTTACAATTGACTCTGAACTTACAGCATAGCTTACTGCTTGTGCTAAGTCATTATTGTTAAATAATTTGCCTTTGCTTTTATTTAAATTCATATAATGAGTAGTAGTAACTAATTGTTCTTTTAGTTCTAATTTATCATCTGACTTAACTTTATCAGCTTGTTGTGGCATAATTGCCCCTACATCTGCTACTGCGTCAATTTCACCTGTTTGAAGTGCTGATAATCTAGTTGAAGCGTCTTCTATTTTTTTGAAAACAACTTCATCTAATTTAGCTTTACCATTTCTATAGTCAGCAAATTTTTCTAAAGTTAAAACATCACTAGTTTCATCATAATCTTTTAATTTAAAAGGACCTGTCCCATAAGGCTTTACAATTTGTCCATCATCATTAAACGACTCTAAACTAAACATAGCTCCAGCAGCATATGAAAGTCTTGCCATAAAGTCTACTGTTGGTTCTTTATGAGTTACTTTAACTGTGTAATCATCTGCTAATTCTATACTTTTAATTTTTCCATAATCATCTACATTTTCAGTTTTTTTATCATACTTTTTATCAACATCACTAAAATGATATAGTCTATCCAAATTATATTTTACAGCTTTTGCATTAAGTTCAGTTCCATCATGAAACTTAATCCCCTTTTTGACTTTAATAGTCCAGCTCGTATAGTCTTCAGATGGTTCAATAGATTCAGCTAAGTCACAAGCTGGTGTCATGTCATCTTGAAGTTTGACTAAACTCTCCCACACATTAGTAGATCCATGGACAAAAATATCTGTTCCTTCCCCTTGATAGAAACTTCTGCCTGTTGCTATTGTTAGTACCTTTGGCTTATCACTTCCTCCACTAGAAGTATCCTTATCTTTGCCTGATGAATTAGAGCACCCACTTAACAGGCCTACTGATAAAATTGCTACCATCATCATGGATGATAATTTTTTAAATTTCATAACCTCTTCCCCTTTTTAAATAATATTTTGTATAAAACTACATATAATACAACAAATTTATTCTTAATTATATATAGTAAATCCACTTTTATAATCTACATTATATGTAGTAGCTTTCTTGTATAAGGATGTTTTGCATTTTCCATATCATCCTTTTGTAAAACTTCTACAATCTTTCCATCTTCTATAATAGCCACCCTATCACAGAATTTTTTTATAATATCTATATCATGGGATACGACAAGATAAGTCACGGAAAATATCCTTTTTAAATCTTTAAGCAATTCCAAAATCCTGTTTAAAGTTATAGTGTCTAAATTTGATGTAGACTCGTCTAAAATAATAAATTTTGGATTTAAAGCAAGACATCTAGCAATAGAAATTCGTTGTCTTTGACCTCCACTAAACTCATGTGGGTATTTTTTTAAACTATTTTCGTCTAAACCAACTAGTTCTACTAACTCCTTTATCCTATGTGAGTTTTCCAAATTATAATTTTTCAACGGTTCATTTAAAATATCATAAATTTTCATCTTGGGATTCAATGACGACTTGCTATCTTGAAACACTGCTTGCATGTTTTTTCTAATAGGCCTCATATCTTTTTCCTTCATATTAGTTATATCCACATTATCAAAGATAATTTTTCCCCTATCACACTTATCAAGACCTAGTATTAAGTTGCAAATAGTACTCTTTCCACAACCGCTTTCTCCAACTAGTCCAAAAATTTCATCCTTTTGTATATTAATATTTATTCCTGCTAATACTTCTTTTTTATGAGTTTTGAATCTGTCATGTTTTTCATAGCTCTTATATATATTTTCAATTTTAACAAGACACTCTTTTTTCATAGCTTTTTTTACTTATCCCTTCATTTTGTAATAGTAATTTAGTATACTCATGATTAGGATTTTGGAAAATATCCTTAGTATAGCCTTGCTCCACAACTACTCCATCCTTCATGACTAATATCTCATCACACATATCATAAACTTCACTTAAGTTGTGAGAAATAATTACTACAGATAGATCCTTCAAATTTTTTATTTCATTTAGTATTTCTTTTCTATTAATAGCATCAATAGAAGAAGTAGGTTCATCGGCGATTAATACCCTTGGATTTTTTATTAGAGCCATTGCTATCATAACTCTTTGGGCCATCCCTCCACTTAATTCAAAGGGGTAACTATTTAGTATCTTATCAATATCCTTTAAATTAACATCTTCCAGTCTGCTTACAATAAGATTATGGGTTTTTACTTTTCCATTTATTTTTTTATATGTATAAAGCAAATCATAAAACTGGTTTTTGATTCTTCTGATAGGATTTAGTGCTTGCATAGGCTCCTGAAATATCATGGATATTTGACTTCCTCTAATATTTTCCATTTCTTTTTCGCTAATATTTAAAATATTAACTCCGTCCAATAAAACTTCTCCCTGAGTATATACATTTTGGGGAAGTATATTTAAAATACATTTGGCTATAGTACTCTTTCCACAACCACTCTCACCTATAATTCCTATTGCTTTTGACTCTTCCAGTTTAAAATTAATGTCCGATATACTATAATCAACACCTTTTACACTAATATAATCAATATTTAAATTTCTTACTTCTAAAATAGCCATGGCTATAACCCCCTTAATTTAATAGGTATCTCCATCATACCTATCTCTTAAGCTATCTCCAATTAAGTTGAAAGATGCCACCGTTAAGAAAATCATAATAATAGGATAAACTATCATATTTGGAGCATAGTCAATATACTCTCTAGCCTCATTAATCATTACTCCCCACTCAGGAGTAGGATGTTGAGCCCCTAAACCAATAAAAGATAGGGTAGCTAGCCTAAGTATAGTTGAACCAATGTCTGTCACCATAATAGTTAAAATAGTAGAAAATATATTAGGAATAATATGATATCTTATAATGTTAAGATTACTTGTACCACAAACCTTTGCGGCCTTAATAAAACCAGACTCTCTAATAGAAAGTACTAAATTTCTACTTACCCTGGCATACTTTGCCCAAGAAACAAAGGAAATAGCCACCATTACATTTACAATAGAAGGCCCCAAAAAACCTACAATAACAATAGCTAAAAGTATCCCTGGAAATGCTAAGGTGATCTCACAAATCCCCATAAAAAAACTATCTACTATCTTTGGTGATACAGCTGATAAAATTCCAATAAAGGTTCCTATGGTTACAGTTAAGGACAAAGATAACAATGCAATAAATATAGAAGTTCTTCCTCCATATAAAATTCTAGACAAAATACATCTTCCCATTTGATCAGTTCCTAAAGGATATTTATTAGTAGAGTTCAGAAAAGCTTTTCCCAAATCTACTTTTAGTGGGTCATTGGGAGATATAAGTGGTGCACCTACACAAATAATCACAATAAGAGTTACAAGAACTACCCCTATTATAAATAACATATTTTTGAATCTATACTGATTTCTTAACTTGTTTATCTTAGCCAATTTATGAGAATTAACTTTTATATTATTCAGGTTATCTTCTTTTTTATTTGAAAGGCATTCACTATTTTCCATAAGGATCTCCTTTCATTTTAGGATTTAAATTATAACAAATCATATCCACCAACATATTTATAACCACATAAATAACTGCCATGAAAATTGCATAGGCCTGAATAACCGCATAATCCCTATTATAAATAGACTGAATCATAAAATTTCCAAGGCCTGGCCATCCAAATAGGTTCTCAATTATAGTAGATCCTCCAAGTAATGCCCCTATATAAAGGCCTACATTAGTTACAATAGCAGTCATAGAGTTCAAAATAACATTATTTATAACTACACTAGTTTTTTTTGCTCCAAGAACAACTGCAGTTTGAACATAATCCTTTTCCATGTTTTTTAGTAGCTCATTTCTAATAAGTCTAATTAGTCCTCCACTCATAGAAATTCCCAAAGTAAGAGATGGCAATACTAAGCTCTTTAGTCCCTCTCTACCCATAACTGGAAACAACTTCATCCTAACTCCTAATACTAAAATAAGTATTATTCCTACACAAAATGTGGGAAAAGATATATTTACCGTATTAAGGAATTTAATAATTCTATCTGGAATTCTGTCTTTAAATACAGCTGATAGTATCCCTAGAGGAAATGATATAAGAAGCATAATTATAGTAGAAGCTAAAGTAAGTTCTATAGTAGGTCCAATTCTTCTTGAAATTTCATAAGTTACTTTCTGACCTGACTTAATACATGTTCCAAAATCCCCCTTCAAAATTCCACTTAACCATATAAAATACTGCTGTGGAATGCTTTTATTTAAACTCATTTTCTCCCTTGCATCATCAATAACTTCCTCAGTTAAAGGCTTATCAATATCTGCCAAAATACTTTGCACTGGATCACCAGGAGCTAACCTTCCTAGGGAGAATGTTAGTATTGATACACCTATAAGTATTAAAATCATATATCTTAATTTCTTTATAAAAAATTTAATCATTCCAACCCCCTAAATTTGCACAAAAAAAGATCAGAAAGCAAAGCCTTCTGACCTTTATAATATCTTCAGATATTAATTTTCCTTGTTTATCTTTATTAGTAATTGTAGCATGGGTACTTTTTATCGTCAATAAACGTGGAATCTTTTCAAATTTTTTATTTATTATTTAACTCTTATAAAACTTTTCTATTATTTTTCTACTAAGTTTTCAGTTTTTGGGAAAATTATGCTTACTTTTGTGCCTTCATTTATATTAGAATCAATCTGCAAACCTAGCCCAAGTTTCACACATAGTTTTTTGCATAAATACAGACCTATACCTGTACTCTTTCCAAACTTCCTACCATTTTCTCCTGTAAATCCTTTTTCAAACACTCTATTTATATCTTGTTCAACAATTCCAACACCGTTATCTTGCACTGTTAGCACTACTGAACTTCCCAGTTTTTTAGCTTTAATTGTTATTTTATCTTCTTTTCCTTTTGAGTATTTAATAGCATTTCCTACTATTTGATTTAATATAAACTCAACCCATTTTGTATCAGAATAAATAATTTCATTAATATCATCTAGTTGTAAGCTTATTCTTTTGCTTATAAAATCTCTTTGATTTTTTTTAATTACATTTTTTATAACTTGAGATAATTCTATTTTCTTTATAATATAATCCTTGCCTACTTCGTCACTTCTTGAATAATATAAAACTTGTTCCACAAAGTTTTCTATTCTATCCATTTGTATATTAATTTTTCTTGTGATTTCATTGTTATTGTTTTCTATTAATAGTTTTGAAGATGCTATTGGTGTTTTAATTTCATGAACCCATATTTCTATGTATTCTCTGTATTCTTCTTGAATGATTTTATAGTACTTAACATTTTCATGCATATCTCTACTTAGTTCTTTTAAGATATCGTTTACTTTTTCTCCTACCATAAAGTTTGCATCATCTATTACTTCAGGCAATAAATACTTCCTGTCTAAGTTTTCCAAAGTAGTTTCTATATTTTTAAAGTACCTTCTATATTTTATATACTCCAGTAACATATATGTTATTAATGGAAAAAACCATATACAAAATAAAAGAAAAACTATAACTGGAGCAGCCTTAGCAAAACCCATAAACAATGCAATCAGTATAAAAAACATTAGATTTACAGCTAAAAAAAGCACCTTATCTTTTATGTAATCAATCATTTTCATGGCATTATATACCCCAATCCTCTTCTTGTTTCTATTACGTTTTCTATTCCTATCTCTTCTAATTTTTTACGAAGTCTTGTTACATTTACAGTCAAAGTACTATCATCTACAAAATAGTCCGTGCTCCACAAGTACTCCATTAGTAATTCTCTAGATACTATTTCTCCCTTGTGATTTATTAAATATGAAAGTATTTTTACCTCATTTTTAGTAAGTTCTATTTCTTTATTATTGTAGGTAATAGTTGCATTTGATAGATTTAGTTGAAAATCTCCATATGTTAAAATGCTGCTATTTGCTGCTATTGACCCACTTCTTTTTAGTAATGCTGATATTCTTGCCAGTAATATTTGTGTATTATAAGGCTTTGTAACAAAATCGTCTGCTCCTAAGTTCATACTCATAAGCTCGTCCATGTCACTATCTCTACTTGTTACAATTATTATAGGTACATCAGATTCTTTTCTCACTTCTCTGCATATGTAATATCCATCATAAACTGGTAAATTTATATCTAGCAAAACTAAGTTGGCATTTTCCTGTATAATAAATTCCACCACATTGTCAAAAGATGTAGGTGCTACTACTTCATATCCATATCTACCTAAGAAGTTTTTCAGTTCTTCTCTAATTATTTCTTCATCTTCAATAATTATTATTTTTTCCATAGGTTCTATCCCTCCTTAGTTTATATACTTATTTTATACAAATATATAAATTTCTCATTATTTATTATTTGTATAATTATACCAAAAAATCTATTCAAAGTAGATTTTTTTACTTCAAATAGATTTTTTTTGATTTATATATTATTTTTTACTATGTTTTTGTATCCACTATAAGTTATATAGAAGTAAATTGCATATACAATAAAGAATATTCCTGCTGTTACAAGAGATGATCCTCCAATATCTGGCTGATTGTACATTGAAATAAATGTATTTGCTACCTGTATACCTACAACTGAATGAACTAAAGCTAGTCCCACAGGTATACTAAAGTAAACAAGAGTTTGCACAAATATTGTTTTGTTTATGCTCTTTGTACTTGCTCCTAGTCTTTTTAATGATACATATCTTTCTATACTATCACTTGCCTCACTTAATTGTTGAAGTGCAAGAACTGCCATACTACTGATTAAGAATACTATTCCTATATAAATTCCTATGAATAGTATTGTAGTTGTTATCCCTTTACTTTCTTTATAAATTGAATCTCTAGTATATCCTCTTACATATCCTACTTTGCCATAATCTACATTTGAACCATTATATTTATCCAAAGCCTTTAAAAACTTTTCTTCACCTTGTTGTGCATTATCTTTTGCAAAATTTATATTTACATTGCTTGAAGATATAGCTTTGTTATTACAAAGATTGTCATTTACCACTATAGTAAAAAGATTATTTTGCATATATGACGTTTGTAAGTTTTCTTTTATTATTTCTTTATCTTTTATATTGTATTCTTTTCCTTTAATTTTAATAGTATCATTACTTTCCATATATTTTTCTATGGAAGGAACCATTTTTGAAAAGTTTGACATTACTAATACTTCATTTTCTTTTAAATTTATTGGATCTTCATTATTCAATTTTCTAATGTTATTGTAATCTGAAATTTTCACATATGATACTTCAGGATTTATTTCTTTAACATCTTTATTTAAAGGTATAACATCTGATATTAATGTTTTATCAATATATTCATTGTAATAAACTACTTTGTCATCTTTTCCTAATTTAATTCCCATAGAATCAAAAGATTTTTTTATATCTTTCATTTTGTCGCCTTCATTCACATACATCTGTCCAGTAGCGTCAAATGGTGTAGCCCCTTTAAGTCCTGATTCTATGGCATTTTTCAAACTAAATCCTGTTGATAATACTCCTATTGTTAAAAATAACATTAGACAAATTACTGACATAGATATAAAGTTTGTATTTACCTTACTGTTAATTTGTTTTACAACAAATATATTTAAACCTTTGAAATACACGTTTTTATTCTTTTTAACCACATATAAAATAAATCCAGCTAAAGAGAAGAAGAATAAAACTGTTCCAACTATACCAAGCCCTATAGATATAAGGAATCTAGAGTCTGTTATGTTTAGTCCCACATCTAAAACTAGCTTATATGCAGTTCCTAAAGATGCAATACATAAAATAAAGGTAATTAAATATACAAATGGATTTTTGAATTTTATTTCTTGTGTCTTTCTTCCTACTGTTAGTAAATCTATTATTTTATATTTTGATATTACAAAAGAGTTAAATAGCATAACAAGAACAAACATTATACCAAAGTATATAATTGTTTTTATTATTGCTGGCATTGAAATTATAAAACTATAACCAGACATTTTAAAGTCAAATAGTTTAGCTACAAGTACTGATAATCCTTGTGATGCTATAAGACCTATAATTAACCCACTTATTAGTGAAAATACACCTACAATTACTGTTTCTAATATTAATATTTTAGAAATTTTGTTTTTTGACATACCAAGGGTCATGTAAATTCCAAGCTCTTTGTTTCTCTTTTTTATTAAGAAATTATTAGCATAAAGAATTAAACTCCCTAAAATAAATGCTATAAATACTGATACTCCTGAAATTAATCTAGTAAGAGTATCTATAAAGTTTGCACTAGATGAAGAAATTTCCACCATGGCTTTTTGAGATTCAATAGAGTTAAAACTATAAAATATACAAACTGCCAGTGTTAAAGTTAAAAAGTATATGCTATAGTCTTTAAAACTTTTCCTAACATTTTTAAATGCTATCTTAGAATACATTATTGTCATCCCCTCCTATTAGAGTAATAACTTCCATTATTCTATTAAAAAACTCTTTTCTTGAATCTTTGCCTCTTACTAATTCTGTGAAAATTTTTCCGTCCTTTATAAATAAAATTCTGTGAGCGTAACTTGCTGTAAAAGCATCATGAGTAACCATCAATATAGTTGCATTTAACTCTTGATTAAGACTTTCTAGTCTTTCTAATAATAGTCTTGCAGATTTTGAGTCAAGTGCTCCTGTTGGTTCATCTGCAAGTATTAATGATGGATCTGTAACTATTGCTCTAGCAGATGCTACCCTTTGTTTTTGTCCACCAGACATTTGGTAAGGGTATTTGTTTAATATTTCTTCAATTTCTAAATATTTTGCTACCTCTTTTATTTTTCCATCTATTTCAGAAGTTTTTTCTCCTTTTATTGTTAACGCCAATGCTATATTTTCATAAGCAGTTAATGTATCTAATAAGTTAAAGTCTTGGAATATGAATCCTAATTCGTTTTGTCTAAACGTATCTAAGTTTTTAGACTTTAATCTTGTAATATCTTTATCATTTATTATTATGCTTCCTGTTGTAACAGTATCTATTGTTGAGATACAGTTAAGAAGTGTTGTTTTACCACTTCCACTAGGCCCCATTATTCCAACAAATTCTCCTTCATTAACTTTAAAACTTATATTGTCTATGGCTTTTGTAACATTATCTTTATTTCCATAGTATTTTTCTATTTTTTCAACATTTAATATATTTTTCATCCTTTAGTAACCCTCCTCGATTTATCTTTCATGTCTTTTATTATATACACCTTTTGTTTTTTTAAATATGTATGTATATTTCATTATCATTACGTTTTTGTAATGTAGAAAATATAAAGTATACAATCTATAAAATATAGTTATTCGCTAAAATAATACCTAAAACATCCGTAAAATAAAATAGGTACAAAAATAAAAAGTTAACTTTTGAACTATTTAGACAAAACCATATACTTTTATTATATATTTTATATATATTTTACATTTATGGTAATTTATTTTAAACGAAAGGGGGAAATATTAATATGAATAAAAAAGACAAATCTCTTTTAGCCGTGTCCTTAGGTATTGTTATAACTTCTCAAAATCTAATGACAATAGCAAATGCAGATTCAATTAAATCAAAATCAGATATGGACGTTACTATTTTATCAGATGATGATTTCCAAATAAAAGTAGGTTCAAATTCTCAAAACAAAGATTCCAAAGAATCACCTAAGTATCAACCGGACCCTAAAGCAAATAAAACTTATAGTATGGGTAGCATGGGAGAAACTACTTCTAGATCTTCTATGTCTACTCAAGCTTTTATGTCTAATAGGAGTGCTCTTTCTCCTCAAAAGGCAACTTTGTCTAACTCAAAGGCTATAGGTAGCGGAAGTGTAACAACAAGTTCTCTAAGTGTAAGAAGTGGACCATCAACTTCAAATGGTGTAATTGGTACATTAAGAATTAATGAAACTGTTGAAATACTAGGTAAAAGCAGTGATTGGTACAAAGTTGATTTCAAAGGTAAACAAGGATATGTACAAGCATCTTATTTAAGGTTAAACCCAATTGAAAAAGGCATAGATGTAAGTAAATGGAACGGAAACATAAATTGGAGAAGTGTAAAAAATTCTGGTGTTGATTACGTTATTATAAGGGGTGGATATGGAACATCTACTATAGACCCAAAATTCAAAACTTATATTGAGGGTGCAAAAAGTGTTGGACTTAAAATAGGTGTGTACTGGTTTAGTTATGCCACTACTCCAAATAATGCTGCTATTGAAGCTCAAGCATGCTTAAATGCTATATCACCTTATAAGAGTAGCGTTACATACCCAGTCTTCTTCGATTTTGAATATGATAGTGTCAGATATGCAAATAACAATGGCGTAAAAGTAACAAGGGATCTAGCCTCTAGAATGGCCACTTCATTTCTTAATCAAGTTGAGTCAAAAGGATATACTTCAGGTATATATACTAATAAAGATTTTAGTAGCACATACTTTACTTCCGACCTTATTAGTTCTAATAATATGTGGGTGGCTCAATATTCTTCAACTAATACTTTCGGAAAGCCCTATTCCATGTGGCAATACTCAGAAAAAGGTTCTGTGCCTGGTATAAGTGGATATGTAGATATGAATTACACTTGCTTAAAAACTTTTGGTGGTAGCTCAGGTAGTGAAGAGCCAAGTACACCTTCTGAAAATCAAGGTGTCACTACTGCTAATGTTAACTTTAGAAAAAGTGCTTCTACTTCTTCTAGTATTATAGAAACTATTCCTAAAAATACTACTGTTGAGGTTATTGATAAATCCACTTCTGGTTGGTATAAGGTTAAATACAAAGGTAATACTGGATATGTTTCTAAGGACTATGTGAAGTTAAATGGTAGTGGCAGTGATGATAATACTCCTCCTTCTTCTTCTGAAAAAGGAGCT
>Ga0129308_1000648_pt1 | contig 47716 bp, 42 predicted proteins | sample L827metagenome_FD_94440 | JGI IMG/M metagenome (GOLD analysis project Ga0129308, IMG submission 94440) | Ring-tailed lemur group fecal microbial communities from Wisconsin, USA - L827 metagenome | ecosystem: Host-associated > Mammals > Digestive system > Large intestine > Fecal | place: USA... | reverse complement strand
GGATACAGGGATTCGAACCCTGGGCCTCCAGAGCCACAATCTGGCGCGCTAACCAACTGCGCTATACCCACCATAACGTGCCTGGAGGGATTCGAACCCCCGACCCACGGCTTAGAAGGCCGTTGCTCTATCCAACTGAGCTACAGACACATAAGGTATTCACCTTGGCATACATCCGTATGCTAAGCGGGTGATGGGAATCGAACCCACGTATCCAGCTTGGAAGGCTGGTGTTCTACCATTGAACTACACCCGCATATTCTTTAAATTCCTCGGGGTGACAGGATTCGAACCTGCGGCCTCCTGGTCCCAAACCAGGCGCTCTAGCCAAGCTGAGCCACACCCCGATAACTCGTATTCCGTCTATTCCCACGACGCATTTGTTATTATATAATAGAGGAACTCTCTTGTCAACTGTTTTTTTACTGTTTTTTTATTTTTACATACCTTCCCCACAATCGATCAGCTTCCTTATTTCCATGCATCGCCCTATCTATTTTGCAAAGGTATTCGGCAGAGAAACCAGCCTGGTTTCACCCGAAATGAAGCCGTGACTTTAGATGTAATCTATGGAAAACTGTGTATTCCCTTCCTCGTCCATTTCCATAATAATGAAGCTCCCCCGGCGGCCCTGCTGTCTGGGGTAAGACAAACTCCCCGGATTCAAGATCGTCATACCGTCAATTTCTTCCAGATAAGGCTTATGGGTATGCCCGAACATAACGATATCAACTCCGCGCGCCTTGCCTTCGTCTACAAGCCGCTCCGGCCCCAAAGACACATAGTAGTAGTGTCCGTGCGTCATAAACGCCTTTTTTCTGCCAAAACGAATCTCCATTTCCTTAGGAAGATCACTAAAAAAATCATTATTTCCGGCTACGATATATGCCGGGCAATGACAGATTGCTTCGATGAAGAATTCTCCTCCCTCGGTATCGCCCAGGTGTACCAGATAATCGATTTTCCCTGCTTTTTCCAATGCCTTCTCCAGCCCGGCATGTCTTCCATGTGTATCGCTTACAATCAGTACTCTCATATTCTCTGCTCCATAATCTTGCGCATCATCCGAAGTCCCTGCCCTCTGTGGCTCAACTCATTCTTCTTCTCCGGCGAAAGCTGTGCCGAAGTACATCCGTATTCCGGGAGATAGAATATAGGATCGTAACCGAATCCATTTTCCCCGGCCGGTTCATAGGCCAGACGACCTTCCATCGTTCCTCTCACCACTTCTTTATCTCCGTCCGGGAAAACCGCCGCGATCGCACACACGAATCTGGATGTACGCTGCTCATCCGGCACCCCTTTCATCCGGGACAGCAGCAAACTGTTTTTGATGTCGTAAGAAGTCTCGGTTCCTGCATAACGTGCAGAGTAGATACCCGGCTCCTTATTAAGATAATCGATCTCCAATCCGGAATCATCTGCCAGCACAATGGCGTCCATAGCTTTCACCTCCGGCAGGGCGGCAATCGCCGATGCCTTAATCATGGCATTCTCCTCGAACGTAGTCCCGTCTTCTACCACATCAATCGCAACTCCCGCTTCTTTCATGGATAAAATCTCCATCCCAAGATCCGCGAGAATCATACGAATCTCAACCATCTTATCTTTGTTTCCAGTTGCAAATATGATTTTCATGATTTACGCCTCTCTTCTTTTGAACTAGGATCATCTGCAAATTTACAGACAACTATCTTCATTTTCTCTGACATTACGCCGCTGTGTGCAAATGTAATCCCCTAACACCTACGGATTTTTCCGTCTCGGCGGTTTCGGCCCCAGGAACTGGTAAAAATAGGTCTTCAGCATTCCGTTATAAAGCTTCCGGTTTTTATCTGCCTGGCGTCCGAAATAGCGCTCTGCATCCTCAAAGCTGGTAATCATAAATGCCGACCAGGAGTCCAGTTTTCTGAAGCTATCTCCAAATTCTCTGTAAAGCACGGGAAGATCCTTCTTATCCTCCAGACGCTCCCCATAAGGTGGATTTGTAATAATAAAACCGTATTTCTTCGGATGCCGCAGATCCTTCACTGCCCTCTCCTGAAAATGGATTAAATGGTCCACTCCGGCATCTTTTGCATTCTGCCGCGCTGCTTTCACTGCCTCCGCATCGATATCATACCCCTGAATATCGGCCTCAATCTTTGTGTCCATGATATCCTGCGCCTCTTCCACCGCCTGATACCAGGCCTTTTTCGGGATAAGGTCCGTCCATTCCTCCGCCGTGAAGGAGCGATTCATCCCCGGAGCGATATTCGCAGCAATCATCGCGGCTTCTATGGGAAATGTCCCGCTTCCGCAGAACGGATCGACCAGAATCCGCTCTTTGTTCCAGGGCGTCAGCATGATCAATGCCGATGCCAAAGTCTCTGTGATCGGTGCTTTTACCGTCATCTGCCGGTAGCCGCGTTTATGCAAAGAAACTCCGGACGTATCCAGCCCTATCGTAACGTTATTCTTCATGATAAATACTCTAAGGGGATAATCTGCCCCATCCTCGGGAAAATGTTCCAGACCATATTTCAATTTCAGCCGTTCCACCATTGCTTTTTTCATGATTGACTGAATATCAGACGGGCTGAATAGTTTACTTTTTACTGATGCCGCTTTCGCCACCCAGAACCGTCCATTTTTCGGAATATAATTCTCCCAGGGAATCGCTTTTGTCCCCTCAAACAGTTCATCAAATGTCTCCGCCCGGAAAGATGCAACCTTGAGAAGAATTCTCTCCGCCGTTCTGAGAAAGATATTCGCATCGCAAATCGCCTGTGCATCCCCCAAAAAAGTAACCTTGCCATCTTCCACGAATGATATCTCATATCCCAGATCCAGCACTTCCCGTTTCAATACCGCCTCCATGCCAAAATGGCAGGGTGCGATAAGCTCTATTTTGTCCATATCTTTCCTCCCTTAGCGGAATGATTTGTTAGTCCATCTTTCTATATATTACGGGTATTCCTACCCATTTGTCAACACTTCCTTGCGCGGAGCAAGCACCCTATTTCTTTGCCCGGAAGCTCCTCTCCATTCACTCGTTCAAAGAATCCGTTTTGCATCCTTACCTCTCCCTCCTGCCGGACTTTTCCTTTTCAACCGAAATGGCACTCCACTGAACTGCCACTCAGATATGGCTATCAACACAAAGAAATGGCTCCCCTCACCATAGGAAGAGCCATTTCTTCTGTCTTCATATAAGACCGGGATTGTTATCATCCCTTCTGCACGTCACAACTTCTAGTAGTCGCTTCCACCAAAGCTGTTTTTAGATGTGGTCGCGTTCTTGTTCTGGCCTGAAGCATTTCTGTTAGATGCATTCCGGTTGTTTTCGTTGGTTGCGTTACGGTTACTCTCGTTGGTTGTGTTCTTATTGGATGCATTTCTGTTGGATGCGTTCCGGTTGTTCTCATTACCATAAGAAGAGTATGCGTTCTTGTTTGTACTGTTGCTGTCTGTTGCATTATTGTTTCTTGCCATTTGATTTTCCTCCTGACACATTTTGCTCTGTCCGAACATCTTGATCCGGTACAAGCATAGTATCTTTCAAAACAAAATTTTTATACACATTTTTTACGTTTTCCAATGGTATAAATAAAATCTTCCGAAACTTCAGATTTTATTAAGATTTTTCTATTTTTAACTTGATTTTTTTTCCAGATTATATTATACTTATCTTCGTAGAAAGGACACTTTCTACAACCCCTTATTAATTATTTATACTCCCCTCAAACGCTCGGTAGCTCCCCTACCGGGCGTTTAACATTGTAAGCAACGAGCGGGACAAGGATAGAGAAAGAGGAGGGCAGGGACATGCTCGCATATCCCTGCCCTCCTCTTTCTCTATCGTCTCCGTCCCGACACCATCCTCAGAATCAGCACAACCGCCAGTACCGGCACCAAAATCGGAGCTACCAGCGAGATAATCCCAGTGATCACCGAAAAGATTAGAAAAACAATCCCTGCCAGGCACAAAATCAGCAGCAGCTGTTTCCACCAGCTGCCAAACGCAAATACCTTCACATGTCTCTGTCCCGTGTCATTATTCCTATATTCGCCTTTTTCCGTCTCGTAATCAGCTCTGCCATAAGAATGTATCTGCTCCTGCATATCTATGATCGTCTTTGCGATCACCCAGGGATCACCAAGTTCATCCAGCACTTCCCGCTCACTTCTGCCTTTCGCCATCTCATCGCTGATATACTGATTATAATAATTCACATTCTCATTCACAACCGCCAAAGGTACATCATTTTCCAGTGCCTCCCTCAGCTTCTCCAAAAACTCTGCTCTGCTCATTCACAAATCTCCTTCTTTTTACAGCTCCCCTGTCGGTAACTAAACTATTACTCTGCCGTACCTTTACCGAGAAATGTCCGGCAATGAAAAACCTTAGACTTAGGGTAACATAAAAATATGTTGATTCCAAGTCTAAGGTCTTAAATTTCTATTAGGATTTCCTATGATTTTTCTAAACTATTAAATCAGGCAGTACAATGTTATTGTCTATCTTTTCAAAACACAGTAGATTTATACTTCAAACAACAGATCACCGTAAGACGGCATCGGCCATACTTCCTTATCCACAATCATTTCCAGTTTATCAACCGGAGTACGCAGTGCCTCCATTGCCGGTACAATACTGAAGTGATAGAATTCAGCCTGTTCTTTGCCTTCTTCTTTTTCGGCCGCTTCTTCTACAGCCATACTGAGAGCTTTTACTGCAGCTTTCGCTTCTACCAGAAGTGCGGAGATATCGGAAAGCATCTCAGCCTGAACAGAAATATCTGCCCCCGCCTCTTTTACTGCAATAATCGTATCAGCAAGTGTCTTGGTATAACCAACCACTGCCGGAATAATCTGTTTCACGGCGATATCAACCATAGATTTTGCTTCTATATTAATAGCCTTTGCATAGTTCTCGTACTTAATCTCTGCACGAGACTGAAGCTCTGCCTCGGTAAATACCCCAAACCTTCCAAACAATGCCACTGCCTTATCTGTGGTCAGAGACGGAATTGCCTCAACCATAGATTTGATATTCGGAAGTCCTCTGCGCTCAGCTTCTGCAACCCACTCATCGGAATAGCCATTTCCATTAAAAATGACTTTCTGGTGCTCAGACAGATATTCCTTGATCAGGTTATGTACCGTCATATCAAAATCATCTGCTTTTTCCAGAACATCCGCCGCTTCCGCAAATGCTTCCGCAACAATCGTGTTCAGTACGACATTGGGGCCTGCGATGGAATCACGGGAGCCAACCATACGGAACTCAAATTTATTTCCGGTAAATGCAAACGGTGAGGTTCTGTTCCGGTCGGTCGCATCCTTATTCAGCTCCGGAAGTGTGGATACTCCAGTTGCCAGCTTTCCGCCCTTTAAGCTGTGGGTAGCTGTTCCGGTGGAGATCAGCTGCTCCACTACATCCTCAAGCTGTTCTCCGAGGAATACGGAAATAATTGCCGGCGGTGCCTCGTTTGCCCCCAGTCTGTGATCATTTCCCGGATCAGCTGCAGATTCACGCAGCAAGTCTGCATGTGTGTCTACCGCTTTCAGGATACATGCCAGTACCAGAAGGAACTGAATATTCTCATGAGGTGTTTTGCCCGGATCAAGAAGGTTGATGCCATCATCCGTTGTGATAGACCAGTTATTGTGTTTACCGGAGCCGTTTACACCTGCAAACGGTTTTTCATGGAGCAGGCACTTCATTCCGTGCTGGCAAGCCACCTTTTTCAAGGTTTTCATAATAATCTGGTTATGGTCAACGGCGATATTTGCTTCTGCATAAATCGGTGCCAGCTCATGCTGTGCCGGAGCAACCTCATTATGCTGTGTCTTCGCCGCAACTCCCAGCTTCCAGAGCTCTTCATTTACATCTTTCATAAATGCCGCGATTCTCTGGCGGATCGTGCCAAAGTAATGATCATCCAGTTCCTGGCCTTTCGGCGGCATTGCACCAAACAAAGTACGTCCGGTATAGATAAGGTCTTTCCTCTTCATAAATTTCTTTTCATCTACAAGGAAATATTCCTGCTCCGGTCCCACGGACGGAGTGACTTTCTTAGAAGTCGTATTTCCGAATAACCGAAGGAGACGAAGAGCTTCTTTATTAATCGCTTCCATTGAACGAAGAAGCGGTGTCTTTTCATCCAGTGCTTCGCCGGTATAAGAGCAGAACGCTGTAGGAATGCAAAGGATCGCACCTGCTGCGTCTTTTCTTACAAATGCCGGGGATGTACAATCCCATGCAGTATATCCTCTCGCTTCGAAGGTAGCACGAAGTCCGCCCGACGGGAATGAGGATGCATCCGGCTCTCCTTTGATCAATTCCTTGCCGGAAAAACTCATCAATACCTTGCCGCTTGGCAGCGGAGCGGAGATAAAGGAATCATGTTTCTCAGCCGTCACACCAGTAAGCGGCTGGAACCAATGTGTATAATGAGTTGCCCCTTTCTCGATGGCCCATTCTTTCATCTCATGAGCAATTACATCTGCAGTTGCCAGATCCAGCTCTTTTCCCTCCTCAATGGTCTCTTTCAGTTTTTTATAAACCTTCTTCGGAAGCCGTTCCTGCATCACGCTGTCATTAAATACGTCTTCACCAAAAATATCCGCTACATTAAATAACTCACTACTCATAAAACCCTTCCTTTCCCCGGATCCTCGCCGGGCAGTTTTTCCCTTAAACCAAGTGTCTGACTTATCTCCGGGCATATCCGAAAAAAAGAGGGCATTCCACCTAAATGGAACACCCTCGTTCATCGACTAACTGTATTTAAGATACGTTTACGATACTCTTTTTTTCTAAAAATTGCAAGTAAATATTTGAAATTCTGCACATTTTATAAAGTAATCCGAACCATCTGTCGTTTTTTTGACACTTTTTACAATACACCACCGAGATGAATATCCTCCGGACCTTCACTCAAGTATGCTTGGTAACCGAGACGGCAATCTGTCAGACTGTCACTTAGGTATACCTGACAGATAAAACCGACGGTCTAAACTTCAAATAACAAATCACCATAAGACGGCATCGGCCACATTCCCTTATCCACGATCATTTCCAGGTTATCAACTGGTGCCCTTAAGGCTTCCATAGCCGGAACCACCTGCTGCAGATAGAAGTACGCCTTCTCCTTACCTTCCTCTTGATCTGCCACTTCGTCCGTTACTTTTTCCAGTCTTTCCAATGCCTGCTTAGTCTCATTCAACAGATCTGATGCCTGCACAAGAAGCTGCTCCTGTACCTGTACGCAGGCTGCCGGACACGCCTGTCTCACCTGATTGATGGAGGAGGCAAGTGCGGTCACATACTGAATCACCGCCGGGATAATGTGTTTGCTGGCAATATCGATCATAGAGCGGGATTCAATATTGATTGCTTTTGAGTATGCCTCATATTTAATCTCCGCACGGGATTCCAGCTCTGCGCGGCTGAACACATCGAATTTTTCAAAAAGTTTTACGGTCTTATCCGTAGTCAGATATTCGATACTTTCTACCATGGTACGGATATGCGGCAGTCCTCTTCTTTTTGCTTCCTCGATCCATTCATCAGAGTAACCGTTTCCATTGAACACAATCCGCTGATGCTCAGACGCATATTTCTTAATCAGATCATGTACCGCCATGTCAAAATCTTCCGCCGCTTCCAGATAGTCACAGGCATCTGAAAATGACTCTGCCACAATGGTATTCAGCACTACATTCGGTGCTGCCACAGAGTCGCGGGAACCTACCATACGGAACTCAAATTTATTACCAGTAAACGCAAACGGAGAGGTTCTGTTTCTATCCGTTGCATCCTTTGCGAAATCAGGCAGAGTGCTGACACCGGTATGCAGCCTGCCGCCCTTTAAGCTGTGCGCCGCCTCGCCGGTATCAATAAGCTGGCTCAGCACATCCTCAAGCTGTTCTCCGAGATATGCAGAAATAATAGCCGGCGGTGCTTCATTTGCTCCCAGTCTGTGATCATTTCCCACATCAGCGGCTGATTCACGCAAAAGTTCTGCATGACGGTCTACCGCGCGGAGAATACAGGTCAGCACCATGAGGAACTGAATGTTCTCATGCGGGGTCTTGCCTGGATCCAGAATATTGATACCATCATCGGTTACAAGGGACCAGTTATTATGTTTACCGGAACCGTTTACCCCTTCAAACGGTTTCTCATGGAGAAGGCAATGAAGGTTATGACGATATGCAACCTGCTTCAGGGTCTCCATCACGAGCTGATTGTGATCCACTGCCACATTACACTGCGCGTAGATCGGTGCCAACTCATGCTGTCCGGGTGCCACTTCGTTATGCTGGGTCTTTGCAGATACTCCCATTTTCCAGAGCTCTTCATTGACATCCTTCATAAATTCTGCGATTCTCTCACGGATTGCACCAAAATAATGATCATCAAGCTCCTGCCCTTTCGGCGGTTTTGCACCGAATAAGGTACGTCCTGTAAATACCAGGTCTTTTCGTTTTAAATACTTATCACGGTCTACCAAAAAATATTCTTGCTCCACGCCGACAGAAGGTGTTACCTTCTTGGAAGTCGTATTTCCGAACAGGCGCAGAAGACGCATGGACTGTTTGTCAATCGCCTCCATGGAACGAAGCAGCGGTGTCTTCTGATCCAAGGCTTCTCCTGTATAGGAACAAAAGGCTGTCGGTATGTAGAGAATCGCCCCCGTCCCATCCTGATTTTTCTTCACAAATGCAGGGGAAGTGCAGTCCCATGCGGTATAGCCTCTTGCCTCAAAGGTGGAGCGAAGTCCGCCTGACGGAAATGAAGATGCGTCCGGTTCACCCTTTATCAGCTCTTTCCCGGAAAATTCCATCAGCACCTTACCGTTCTCTTTGGGTGCAGAGATAAAAGAATCGTGCTTTTCCGCCGTCGCACCTGTCAGCGGCTGGAACCAGTGGGAATAATGGGTTGCTCCTTTTTCAATCGCCCACTCTTTCATCTCATGAGCGATCACATCAGCGGTCTGAGCCTGTAATTCCTTGCCTTCTTCGATCGTCTTTTTCAGTTCTTTATATGTCTTTTTGGGGAGTCTTTCCTGCATGACTGCGTCATTGAAGACGTTTTCGCCGAAGATATCGGCCACACTAATTATACTACTCATTCTTTTTTCCTCTCAAGCCTCAATATATACTTTACAAAAAGGAGTCTTGCATACGCAAAACTCCTTTTATACCGTTTTATCGGACATCCTTGTCCTTGCCTGAAACAGATTATTCAGCTTTTCCTACGGAACCGAATAATTCCATCTTCTCTTTTACTTTAGCAACGATTGCTTCTGAGCCCGGTTTCAGAAGTTTACGCGGGTCAAAGCCTTTGCCTTCCAGGTCTTTTCCAGCTTCTACATACTTACGGGTAGCTTCTGCAAATACAAGCTGGCACTCTGTGTTAACATTGATCTTAGATACGCCAAGATCGATCGCTTTCTTGATCATATCATCCGGAATACCTGTACCACCGTGAAGAACCAGCGGAAGTGCTCCGGTGAGCTGCTGTACTGCATCCAGAGTCTCGAAGCTCAATCCCTGCCAGTTAGCCGGGTATTTTCCGTGAATGTTACCAATACCTGCTGCCAGAAAATCTACGCCAAGGTCAGCAATCATCTTGCATTCCTGCGGATCTGCACACTCGCCAGCTCCTACAACGCCGTCTTCCTCGCCGCCGATTGCTCCAACCTCTGCCTCAATAGAGATTCCTTTCTCATGGCAGATACCTACCAGCTCTTTGGTCTTTGCAACGTTCTCTTCAATCGGATAATGAGATCCGTCGAACATAACAGATGAGAATCCTGCTTCGATACATTTCATACATCCGTCATAGCTGCCGTGGTCAAGGTGAAGTGCAACCGGAACGGTAATATTCATCTCTTCCAGCATACCATTTACCATGCCAACTACTGTCTTATATCCACACATATACTTTCCGGCACCCTCAGATACGCCAAGAATAACCGGTGATTTTGTCTCCTCTGCTGCTGTCAGGATGGCTTTTGTCCACTCCAGATTGTTAATGTTGAACTGTCCTACTGCATAATGGCCAGCTTTTGCTTTATCAAGCATTTCTTTTGCTGATACTAACATCTTTCATTCCTCCACTTCTACCAATGGCTTAATTTGTGTCTTTATGTATCAAAAGGAACTCTATTCGAGTTCCTTCTAATCATACGTCTTTTCTTTAAGTAAAAATAGGCTGACCCCCAGGGGAATCGAACCCCTGATTCGACCGTGAGAGGGTCGCGTCTTGACCGCTTGACCAGGGGGCCAGGTTATCTAACTCACTCGGTTAGTATAACGTATTTTTCCTAAATATGCAAGCCCTTTTTCTCATTTTTTCTTTCTTTTTTATTGCCTTTTTTTCTTCTTTTTTCTGAAAATTCCACGTCTCGGATCAATATTGGCCAATTATCTATATACGGTGCATCCCAATTCCTCGCAACACACTGCTTTTCTCCGAATTCTCACTTACTTCTCAAGTCACCCCGGCTCCTATTCTTCTTTGCTCTCGGCAGGAACCATGATTGACAAGGCTTTATTGCAGTTATCGATCACCACCAAATCATGCTGCCCGCCGAACTCCCCATCCAGCGTCCATGGGATTTCTTCGAGAGACTCAAATTCAATATGGCCGGTCTTAAAGGAATACATATATTTCGTATCAAACTGGCTGACAAGCAAAGATGTCACGATCTCCTGCAATGCCAGAGGATTTTTCGGAGTCTTTATCAGAGTTACCTCGAACTCTCCATCGTCAAATATCACATTTTTCCCTACCATATTGCGGAAACCGCCCACAGAACGGGAATTGGTCACCATACCGAACACGAACTCATCATCGATGACCTCGCCGTCATGCGTTACTTTGATATGATAGGATGGAATGTCAAAAATACGGGTCATACCTTCCATCACATATGCCAGATGTCCCAGCACGTTCTTCATCTCCTGCTTGGTCTGATAAGACACATCCGTAAATAATCCAAACGCTGCGATATACACGAACACATCTTTATTAAACGTACCGATATCACAAGCAAATTCTTCTCCGTTTACCGCGGTATGGGCCGCTTCCAATAATCCTTTGGGAATATGGAGGCTGCTTGCAAAATCATTCGTCGTCCCGGTCGGAATATATCCAATCGGCACCTTATGCTCCCGCTTCATCATCCCAGTCACAACCTCATCCAAGGTCCCATCCCCACCACTGCAGATCACCCTGTCATAGTCTTCTGTAAATGACTTCACTTTCTTATAAGCATCCTTGTAACTCTGGGTCGGATATACCACAACTTCATATCCGGCTTTTACAATAATATCAAGAATATCCGAAAGTTTCGGTTTCAAAAGCCCCTTTCCCGCATTCGGATTATAGATAAACAATACTCTTTTCATACCTATTCCTCCTTATTTTCACCAAAACGGCACTCTTTCCTGTCTGTCCGCATATGGAAAAAGGCATGGTTTCCCACGCCTTTTGGATGTTATTTATCTTTTACGTTGACAAGGAAAGATTCTATTCCTTTTGCAGCAGCATCCTCATCTTTTCCCTCTGCTACAACCGTAATCTCTTCGCCCGGTGTTAACCGTAAACTCATCATTCCCATGATGCTCTTTGCATTCACCTGCTTATCAGCCACTTCTATGTATACCGAGCTGGCATACTGACTTGCCTCCTGTACCAGCAGTGCAATCGGTCTGGCATCCAATCCCTCAGAAAATTGAATCGTTATCGGTTTCTTAATCATACTGCTCCTCCTTGATTTGCCCTTAACTCTTCGGCCATTTCACTCAGTTTGCGGAGTCTGTGGTTCACACCCGATTTGCCCACGGGCATGGCCAAAAGCCCTCCCAGTTCTTTCAAAGATGCCTCGGGATATGTAAGTCTTGTAAGGGCCATATCCTTCAATCCTTCCGGCAGCTTATCCAGTCCCTTTGTTTCCTGAATATACTTTATATCCTCTATCTGCTTCACCGCAGCGGAAACCGTTTTATTGATATTCGCAGTCTCGCAGTTCACCTTCCGGTTCACACTGTTCCTCATCTCTTTCAGAATCCGGACGTTCTCGAACTCCATCAGCGCCACATGGGCCTCCATGACATTCAGCATGTCAACGATCTGGGAACCTTCCTTCAGATACACCACAAAAGATTTCTTTCTTGGCACGATCTTCGCATCCAGCGAAAAGCACTGCATCAGCTTTTGAATCTGTGCCGCTTTAGCATCGCTTGCACACACAATCTCAAAGTGATATGACTTCTCAGGATCACTCATGGACCCGCAGGACAAAAATGCGCCCCGCAAAAATGCCCGCTTACAACATGTCTCCTGCACCACAATGTTCCGCACCAATGATAGCTCTTCGGAAACCTCCCCGTATTGGTCAGTCAGCTTGGCCGCCTGCAGCACCCGCATCGTATCCTCATGATCTTTCACGATCACATAAAAAGATACACTTCCCTTGGAACGATTCACCCGAACCGCTGTATCAGTCTCTATATTAAATGTTTTTTTCAATAAAGTAAAGCATTTTCTTGCAACTGCCAGATTTTCCGTACGAATCTTAAGCAAATAATGCCCTCTGCTGTCTATCACAACCGTGCCGCACATGCTGATGATCGCCGCGGTTTCTGCAATCTGGCAATGCCTGGCGGAGCTTAACTGTCTGGATAGCTCTTCTTTTACATTTCCCGAAAATGACATCTTTCTTCACCTACTTTGCTTTCGTTATCGCATCTTTCTCGATATCACGATGCTCCTTTTTCAGCCCGTAGGACTCTTCTCCCGCCTCGAGATTCCGGTATAAAGCATTTGTAAGCGTAACAGATCGATGCTTCCCTCCGGTACATCCTATCGCGATCACAAGTTGATGCTTTCCTTCCGCCACATAATTAGGGATCAAGAATTCAATCATGTCTGTTAATTTCTCCAAAAACTTCACCGCAGTCCCATTCCCCATCACATAGTCCTGGACTGCTTTATCATTGCCGCTTAAAGGGCGCAGTTCTTCTATATAATAGGGATTAGGGAGAAACCGCACATCGAATACAAGATCTGCATCATTTGGTATGCCGTATTTAAATCCAAAGGACAGAACATTGATATATAGGTTTTTATATTCTTTGTTTTCTACAAAAATTTTATTCAATTCTGCCTTTAATTCACGGGTGAGCATTCTGCTGGTATCCAGAATATATTCTGCGTGTTGTTTCAGAAACTCAATTTTCTGCCGTTCTTTGGCAATTCCCAGTTCTACCCTTCCACCGCCTGCAAGCGGATGATTCCGCCTGGTTTCTTTATAGCGTTTGATCAACGATTCATCCGATGCATCCAGAAACAGAATCTCATAGGAAATACCGCTTAAGTCCATCTCTTTGAAAATATGCTCCATTTCATTAAGGTTCTGCCCGTTTCTGATATCCAGTCCCAGCGCGATCTTCGTGATTTCTCCGCCCGGAACCAAAAGAAGCTCCGTCAGTTTCGGGACAAGCGGGATCGGCAGGTTATCCACACAGAAATATCCCATATCCTCCATCATTTTCAAAGTTGTACTTTTTCCAGCACCAGACATGCCTGTCACGATCACAAAACGCATCTTAGAATTCTCCTATTCTCTTCACTTCCGGCTCCAATGTGACGCCGAACTTCTCCTTTACCGTATCCGATACATGATTTATGATATTCACAATATCTTCTGCCGTGGCGTCACCTGTATTGATCACAAAACCACTGTGCTTCTCAGACACCTGAGCTCCGCCGATCCTCACGCCCTTCAGCCCTGCATCCTGTATAAGTTTCCCTGCAAAATACCCTTCTGGACGCTTAAACGTACTCCCTGCACTGGGATATTCCAGTGGCTGCTTCTCGACTCTCTTTTTCCGCAACTCCTCCATCCGGGCGCGGATCTCATCCCGCTCTCCCCGTTTTAAGCTGATCCTTGCTTCCAGCACAATGTAATCCTTGCGGGAAATGATGCTGGTGCGGTATCCCATTTCCAGTTCCTCAAGGGGAAGTTCCAAAACATCTCCGTCCCTGGTGAGCACAGTCACTGAGCGGAGCACATCCTTCATCTCGCCTCCGTAGGCACCTGCATTCATTACCACTGCACCGCCTAAGGTCCCCGGGATGCCCGCCGCAAATTCAAAACCGGTAAGTCCAGCCTCGAGTGCCGTCACCGCAATCTGGGCAAGGGAACAGCCAGCCTCGGCACGGATCACATCCCCCTCAACTCTTAGACGGTTCAGCGACTGGTGAAACTTCAGCATAACGCCGCGGTAGCCCTTGTCTCCCACTAGAAGATTGCTTCCATTCCCTAATATATAATATGGCACTCCTTCCTTGTGGCATAACCGAATCACTCCTTTTATTTCGTCAGCCTTTACCGGCATGACCAGATAATCTGCGGGACCTCCTACCCGGAAGGTTGTGTGTCTTTTAAGCGGTTCGTGTCTGCGGACCCGCTCTTCATCTATAATCGTAAGTAATTGCTCTTCAAAATGATTTCCCATAATATTCCCCTATTTTCTTCCTTGTTTTGTTGCGTGTGATGAAAAAGAATGTGCCTTGGCACATTCTCGCGCCGAATCCCATTTTTAGGATTCGCCCCTGATACCCTTATACAATCCCTCCTACTGCACAATCTCATTTCAACCACGTTTTTATGTGATCCGCGCAGTAATTACGCAAACCTGCGTAAACAGTAACTTAATCATACACTAAATTCCGCTTAAGTTCAACGCACTCTTGCAAAATCGCCGAAAATAGATTATATTAGATATCAAATACCAATTTATAAAGGAGTGATTTTTTACTGTGGACCCTAGTAGTGTCACGCAAATCTTAATTCTATTCATTTTACTTCTGCTGTCAGGATTTTTTTCATCCGCAGAGACAGCACTGACAACCGTAAATAAAATACGGATGCGTTCCCTGGCGGAGGAAGGGAACCGGCGCGCAGCAACTGTTTTAAAGGTGACGGAGAATTCAGCCAAGATGCTCAGCGCGATTCTGATCGGCAATAACATTGTCAATCTCTCCGCAGCTTCTTTGACCACCACATTGGCGTATAGTCTGGGCGGCTCGGCGGTAGCGATCGCCAGCGGTGTCCTGACACTTTTGATCCTGCTCTTCGGGGAGATCACCCCTAAGACCATGGCTACGATTCACGCCGAAAAGATGGCCATTTTTTACGCACCTGTTATTAACATATTCATGAGATTAATGACACCGGTCATTTTTCTCGTAAACGGACTGTCCATGGGAATCCTGTTCCTGCTCAGAATTGACCCGAATGCACAGAACAATGTGATGACCGAGACAGAGCTTAGGACGATCGTGGATGTGAGCCACGAGGACGGTGTAATCGAGTCGGAAGAAAAGGAAATGATTTATAACGTGTTTGACTTAGGAGACGCCAAGGCAAAAGACGTTATGGTTCCGAGAATTAATGTGACCTTTGCTGATGTCAACTGCACTTATGAGGAACTGATCGAATTGTTCCGGGAGGACAAATTCACACGGCTTCCGGTATATGAAGAGACCAAGGACAATGTGGTCGGTACCATTAACATGAAGGATCTTCTGCTGTTCGATAATAAGAAAAATGATTTCAATATCCGGAACATTTTAAGAGAGGCTTATTTCACTTACGAGTACAAGAATATCTCCGAACTGCTGGTAGAGATGCGGCAGGCATCTTTCAATATCGCCATCGTGCTGGATGAATACGGAGAGACTTCCGGTCTGATCACTCTGGAGGACATTCTCGAAGAGATCGTAGGAGAGATTCATGATGAGTACGATGAAAATGAGGAAGAAGAGATTCGTGCTCTGAATGAACGCGAATACCTTGTAGCCGGATACACCAATCTGGATGACCTAAATGACAGTCTGAATATTCATCTGGAATCGGATGATTATGATTCCATCGGTGGATTTATTATCGGAATGCTTGACCGGCTTCCGTCCGCCGGAGATGAGGTAACTACCGAGGACGGTATCCGCCTCGTAGTAGAAAAGCTGGATAAGAACCGGATCGAGCAGGTACATCTGTATCTGCCGGAGAAAACAGAAACGCAAAATGAAGACAGACGGAATAATGACACACGGGAGTCTGATTAATCATAACATCATGCCGGGATCAATGTTTGTCTGACATGATTGGGCAGACCAGGCAGCTACTAAGGCAGGTGAAATCTTCATCTGCCTTTTTGTTGCCCTACATTTCCGATGAATATGAAATGATCAATTTTCACAGGAGGTACATTACATTGCTGCAAACAAAAAATCAAAGAACTTTTACCGGAACAACAAACCCACTCCCCCAGGAATATGAACTTCGCCACCGTGCCCTTGCACGCCGTGCCGCAGCGGAAGGCATGGTTCTGCTGAAAAATGAGGATCACATCCTTCCTATTAAGAAGGGCCAAAAACTGGCGCTCTTCGGCTCAGGAGCCGTAAAAACAGTAAAGGGCGGAACCGGCTCGGGTGATGTGAATGAACGCGAAAGTATCTCTATTTACCAGGGCCTTAAAAATGCCGGTTATCAGATTACAACGGAAAAATGGCTGAAAAACTACGAAGAAATATATATAGCCGCCCGCTTAAGCTGGCGGAAGGGAATCCGCCGGAAACTCGAAGAAGGCCATATGCTTCCCTTTGATGCCTATGCCTCTACCCCATTTCGGATTCCCGTGGGAGATACGGCCGAAGCCACAAATACCGACACTGCTGTTTTCGTCCTTGGCAGGATTGCCGGTGAGGGGCTGGACCGCCGCCACAGTGCCGGAGACTATCTGCTGGCCAAAGAGGAGGAACAGCTGTTAAATGATATCTGTTCCTATTATCGCCATGTGATCGTAGTGATCAATGCCGGTGGGCTGGTAGATCTTTCTTTTATGGATAAATATCCGAATATTCAGGCACTTCTTCAGATCGTCCAGCCGGGTATGGAAGGTGGAAATGCCTTTGCCGATCTCTTAAGCGGCGCAGCAGTTCCCTGCGGAAAATTAACAGATACCTGGGCACTTCGATATGAAGATTATCCAAATGCGGCAACATTTTCACATAATAACGGAAATGTATGTCAGGAATTTTATGAGGAGGGCATCTATGTGGGATACCGGTACTTTGATACCTTTCAGGTACCGGTTCGTTACTCTTTTGGTCATGGCCTGTCTTATACAAATTTCCGGACAGTTGTCAAAAATATCCGCGTAACAAATGCTTCCGGACCCAAAATCCTGGTTTCGGTCGAGGTGCAGAATATCGGACAAAAGTTCAGCGGACGGGAAGTTGTTCAGGTCTATGTATCTGCGCCGGACGGACGGTTAGAAAAAGAATATCGGAGACTTTGCGGCTTTGCGAAAACGAAGCTTCTGGGCCCGGGGGAAAGTCAGATACTCGACATTACTTTCTCCGCTTATGATATGACTTCCTATGATATGGATGCTGCCGCCTGGCTGCTGGAAGGCGGATATTACGGAATCTGGGTAGGGAATTCTCTTGCAGACAGCGATCTTTCTGCTATACTCCGGCTTGACGAGACAAAGAAACTGATTCAACTTACAAATATCTGTCCTCTGCAAAGCGATCTGCACGAATTTACCATGGAGGAAAGCCGGCGCCATCTCCGCTATAAAACATGGGTGCAGAAGGGGCTCTTGGACAATGTTCCTGTGATTTCTTTGGATTTAAGTCATGTGGAAACAGAAACGGTAGATTATTCAGAGCCAGATAGAGATACCTCAGAAAAAGCAGCCGCACTTGCGAAAGAGCTCAGTACAGAACAGCTCATCCAACTCGCAACCGGAGTCCCTGCGAACCTTCCGGGGAATAATCTCGGCTCTTCCGGGATTTCCGTTCCGGGTTCCGCCGGGGAGACTAGCTCCTGCGCGTGGGACAACGGGATCCCGAATATCATTCTGGCAGACGGTCCCGCGGGACTTAGGCTGAACCGAACTTATTATGTGAAAGACGGGCAGATTGTACCGCTTCCTTTTGAGGCAAGTCTGGAGGGCGGTTTCCTCTGCCCGAATCTGGAATGCGACGGGGAGAAATATTACCAGTACTGTACCGCCTTTCCCGTCGGCACCCTGCTTGCACAAACTTGGGATGAAGAAATAATTCGTGAGATCGGCGCTGCCGTAGGGGAAGAAATGCAGCGTTTCCGGGTGACGCTCTGGCTGGCTCCGGGAATGAATATTCACCGGAACCCATTGTGCGGAAGGAATTTTGAATATTATTCTGAGGACCCTCTTCTCAGCGGGAAAATGGCTTCTGCTATGACATCAGGTGTGCAAAGCCTTCCGGGCTGCGGCACGACAATCAAACATTTTGCCTGCAATAATCAGGAGGATAACCGAACGGGGTCCGACAGTATTCTTTCCGAAAGGGCACTGCGAGAGATTTATCTGAAAGGGTTTGAAATCGCGGTAAAAGGGGCTCATCCACTGTCGATTATGACCAGCTATAATCTGGTAAATGGTGTGCATTCGGCAAATAATTATGATCTTTGTACGAAGGTAGCGCGCAGAGAATGGGGATTTGACGGCGTGATCATGACAGACTGGTGTACCACAGAGCAGGGAGATGATTGTACTGCGGCAGGATGCATGAAGGCAGGGAATGATCTGGTGATGCCGGGGCAGCTTACGGATCATGAGAATCTTAGGCTGGCGCTGAAAAACGGGGATTTGACGGAAGATAGGATTCGGAGGTGTGTGGGGAATTTGATTGGGGTGATAGTGAAGGGATAGCGAAGGACGGCGGCTAGGTTCCTTCTACGGCCATGATAGGGTTCAGATAGGGAGGTTGTGGTGTGTGAATCCTATTCAGCTTCAGTCTCCGGGGGGATGTCTTCGCCGGCTAGTTTTAGGATGTCGGCGATTTCTTCTTCGGTGATTTTTAGGTGGGTGGCTAACTCGTCGACGGTGATTTTGCGGCCGAGTTCCTGGGTTAGTTTTTGGATTTGTTGGTCGAGGTCGTTTACGCGGTCGGCCATGCGTTTGTCTTTTTTGTGGAGTTCGCTCTGGGATTCGAGGAGGGACTGCATGCTTTCGCGGGCGGCACTAAGGAGGGTTTCTTCCGTGTAGGATTCCTGTGTCATGGCGGTCATGAGGCCGACGTTCCCTTCCTGGACCAGGTCGCCGAGGAATATTTCGGGTCGATGGAGTTCTTTGGCTATCTGGAGAACTTTTTTGAGGTAGGATGGCATGGGAGTGTCGTCTTTCATCTGGGCGAGTTCTTTCTCGTAGGTGTGGAGATATTGTTGCTCTTCCGGAGAGAGGATGGGCTCCGGATTTTCTTCGGTGGCCGTTACCGTGCCGCCGGTTTTTATGTAGTTTTTTACGATGATGTTCTGGGCAAGGAGGTAGTCAAAAACAAGATCCATCTGTTCCCGGGACAGCTTGTCCTCTTTGAAATAATCTTCTACTGCGTTTTTTTCAATCTGGTTGTTTCTGGTTTTGCAAAGGTTTAGTATTCCCGCCAATTTTTCGCGGAATTCTAGTTTTCCGGCCATAATGTTTCTCCTTTTCTTGCTACTTTAATTATTATTCATGATAGTCACTTTCGTTGTATATTGGCAATTTGTATTTGATGTATGAAAAATAATCTCACAAATCTTTGAACGTTTCTTATTGTTCTTTGGTTTATTTTATCATGTTGTAAACATGCTGTAAATTGGTTTTGGAACTTTGAGAGTGTTCTTTTGTCGTTCTAAACACTATTATTCCGCGACTCATTTTCAAGTACAAGTAACCTTTTGTAGAGCCAGATCTATGGCCCCCAAAAGCAGCCGCCGTGTTGTCATCCGTGAATGCAAGATGGCATCTGCACGCCGGGGCAGAAACCACTCATGCTGCGGATGGTTTCCAAACTCCGATGCGCTGTTGTTTTGGGGAATTTGAGGAAATTCTGAATTCAAAGATGATTTCACGGCAGCCATTTATACAGTTTGTTTTCTTATGGGCTGACAATCACAGTCGGATAGCCCGCTCTTTTTAGCCGTCTCTCCATTCTGGCTGCCTCATCCAGTGTCTCATAATTTCCCACCTGCACACGGTAGTAGGGACCACCTTCATAAATCTGACCGGGGAAATCCTGCTCTACCAGTTCTCGCAGGAGTCTTTGTGCATATGCCTGATTCCTAAATGCGCCAACCTGTACTCGGTAATTCAAGCGAGGCTGCGCATTTTCATCCGGGTCGTTTGTCCCGGTTCCGCCCAAATTCAGTGTTTCCAGAATCCCTTGGGCAATAGCCTGGGCAATGTCGTCGAAATTATCCTCGAAGATTCGGTTATCTGTCTCGGAATTAATGAATCCCACCTCTACCAGCACGGCCGGCATCTGCGTTCTTCTCAGGACCACCAGGTTCGGGCGTGCTTTGACCCCCAGATTAACGAATCCCACCGTCTCTAACTGTGCATTGATATTCTGTGCCATCTCATACTTAATTCCTGACAGATCATAAACCAGGCTTTCTACTCCCATGTACTGATTGGGAACCGGACTGGAATTGCGGTGGATGGACACGAAAAAGTCCACGCCTGCTTCATTTGCCTCCATCGCCTTCTGAAGCGGACTTTCATACACATCCGTTGTTCTGGTATATTCCACATCCAGTCCGTTATTCTGCAATATTTCTCCAATCGCCAGTACCAGGTTCAGATTATCATCCTTTTCCTGACGCCCGTTATATACAGCACCGGGGTCCCGCGTGCCTCCATGACCGGCATCAAGCATGATTGAATATGGCATAATTTTCCCTCACAAGAAATCTTTTCTATATTAATATATGCAAATACCATTTTGATGTCTCAACATATTTGCTGCCCGGGAAATGCCTGGCCACCAATGAACTGCTACTTCTGCATATACGCCAGCAACAGCTACACTCTTTACTTTTATAAGAAATTTGCAAAAACAGAGGCGCCTATCACCGTAAACAGCCCTGCCGCCACGATAGCCAGACTGCTCATGGCGCCTTCGATCTCGCCCATCTCCATGGCTCTTGCCGTGCCGATGGCATGGGCTGAGGTGCCAAGTGCCAGGCCTCTTGCGATGGGATGCTTAATCCGGGCGATCTTACACACCGACTCCGCGATAATATTTCCCAACACACCAGTTATAATGATGACTGCCGCAGAAATGGCCGCATAACCACCCAGTTCCTCCGACACGCCCATACCGATCGCCGTGGTGATGGATTTGGGAAGTAAGGTCACATACTCTTCATGAGACAACCGGAAAAGTGCCGACATGGCCAAAATGGAGGCCAGGCTTGTCAATACACCGGCCAGAATTCCTATCAAAATGGCAAATGCGTTCTTTTTCAGCAATTCCAGCTGTTGATAGAGCGGGATTGCCAGGCAGACCGTCGCAGGTGTCAGCAGATAACTTAAATATTTTGCACTCATATTATAGCTTTCATAATCTACCCGCAGAAGAAGTAATAAGCCAATCACTAATATAATGGAAATCAGAAGCGGGTTCAGTATGGCAAGCTTCCATTTCTTTTTTGCCGCCATTCCGATTTCATAAGCCAGCACACTGATCACGATTCCCACCGTCGCGGAGTTAAGCATTAACTGATTCATCGTTTTTCTCCCCTTTCTTACGGTCAATCACAAAATCTGTCACTTTTCCGGTCACGATCATAACCAAAAAAGTCGTAGCCACTGTGATAATGCATACGGGAACCAGCATACTGCTTAGCTGTTCCCAGGATGTCAAAAGACCCACCGCCGCCGGAATGAACATCAGCGGCATAATCTCGATCAAAAATTCTCCGGTCTCCTTTACCTGCTCTAATTTGAGTACTCCTGACACCAAAAAAATGAGCATCAGAAGCAATCCGTAAATACTCCCGGGAATCGGAAGCGGGATAAAATATTTCAGGACTTCACCCAGGCAGGTTACGCCAAGAATAATTCCAAATTGTCTCATGTATTTCATTGGGATTTCCTCCATCTAATCTCTCATAAATTGTGAATTTTCGCTTATAAACGTGCCAATACATTAGTATAGACCACTTTTCTTTTAGGGTCAAGGCACATAAAACAAACGAACCGTTTATAAGTTTCACCCGATCTTCACTATTTTAGGGTGCACAATCCGGATAAGATATGATATAATGTCGGGAGAATTACTTAAATTACACAGGGAGGTCATACCAATGAGCGTTGAAATGAAACCCGTAAAAGAGGGAAAAGTCCGTGAGATTTATGATAACGGCGACAGTCTGATCATGGTTGCAACTGACCGTATCAGTTGTTTTGATGTCATCTTGAAAAATAATGTAACAAAAAAAGGAACCGTTCTGATTCAGATGTCCAAATTCTGGTTCAACATGACGGAGGATATTCTTCCGAACCATATGATTTCCGTAGACGTAAAGGACATGCCGGAATTCTTCCGCAAGCCGCAGTTTGACGGCAACAGCATGATGTGCAAGAAGCTGAACATGCTGCCAATCGAGTGTATCGTGCGCGGCTACATCACCGGAAGCGGATGGGCAAGCTACAAAGAGAACGGAACCGTCTGCGGCATCAAACTGCCGGAAGGACTGAAAGAATCCGACAAGCTGCCGGAGCCTATCTACACCCCGTCTACTAAAGCTGAGATTGGTGACCACGATGAGAATATTTCCTATGAACAGAGCATCTCACACCTGGAGAAATATTTCCCGGGCAAGGGCGAGGAATATGCTTCCCAGCTCCGCGACGCTACCATTGCACTCTATAAGAAATGTGCGGACTATGCCCTGAGCCGCGGCATCATCATCGCAGACACGAAGTTTGAATTCGGTCTGGACGAGGAAGGAAACCTGGTGATCGGTGATGAGATGCTGACACCGGACAGCTCTCGTTTCTGGCCGGCAGAAGGCTATGAACCGGGACACGGCCAGCCGTCCTTTGACAAGCAGTTTGCCCGCGACTGGCTGAAAGCAAACCCGGACAACGACTGGACACTGCCGGAGGAGATCGTCGATAAAACGATCGCAAAATACCTGCAGGCTTATGAGCTGCTGACAGGCGAGAAACTGGGATAATTGTCCTTTGGTGTGCTATTCATAGATTAGCGGCCGGGATGAAACGTCCACCGGAAAATGCAGACGGGCACTTGAAAATTTTATCAATGGTAAGAATTTCCAAGCGTCCCGTTGGCATGGTTTGGCGGTCTTCTCTATTATCTTTTCTATAATCTTTCCTCTTTGTTTCGCTGCCTTTTCAGCAGAATCACAAACAGACGCATATACATAAAAAAGGCAAACAGGATAAAAAATCCACTTACATATATCATAATTTGTGCCGCTTTATCTGGAATCTGCGGGAAAAGTAACAATGACAGCATTACTATATAAAATACCGCCGTACTCATTTTCCCATACCATTTCGCTCCGCCATTGTTCCCGGTTTTCATCAACACAAACGCACCGCTTAGCGCAACGGTAACTTCTTTTACAAAAAACAGAATCAACACTGGTAAAATAGACGGGTATCCAGGCAACATGCAGACCAGCAGAACGATCTGGGTCAGCTTATCGGCGATGGGGTCCAGGATTTTCCCCAGCTCTGTCACCATATCAAAACGTCTTGCGATCTTGCCGTCCAGCGCGTCCGACACGGCCGACACCAGAAGAATCATCCCCAGATATATTTGCTTATTCTTTATCTCTTTGTAAAACACAACTAAAAATGCAAATGCGAGAACAATCCTTAATGCACTGAGCAGGTTGGGGATTGTAAATACCTTTGCTTTCTTTTTCCCATTCATTTCATAAACACCTCTTAAATCCATGCTGCGCTAAAATAATTCGTCTGCTGCACAACTTCGAATCCATTTTTCCGATACAGATGATACGCTCTCTCATTTTCAGAATCCACCTCGATCACGACCGGCTGCGCGAACTGCGCGGCCTGATACGCCGCATATTTTATCATCATATCCCCAAGTCCGCGTCCGCGATACTCCGGCAAAATTCCTACTCCGTATATACAAGTCTCCCCCTCTTCGGCATTCAGATGAAACATCCCGACCGGGACCGTTTCCCAATACTGAATATAACACTGCCGGAGCGGATTGTGAATAGCTGCCTGCCAAAACTCGTCACATTCTCCTTCCATCTCCAATGCCTGCAAAGCTAAGAAGTGATAAATCTCTTTCGCTTTCTCCGCAATCTCTTCAAACCGCACGGATCCCATTTCCGGACGCACAGCCTCCGTTCGCAACTCCATACGGTACTCAGAAAAACAGTGTCGGACTCCTTCCATATGTCTCAGCACTTCTTTGCCCACACTGCTTTTTTCATCCGTTACCAAAAGCAGCCTTTTAAAACCATTTTTCCTGCACACACAGGACGCTTCCCGATATAACTGGCTAAAATATCCTTTTCGACGATAAGATGGATGGGTAAATGCCGTAATCTCTGCCTCAAATTTTTCCGGCATAAACAATGTGAGAAACGCCGCAAGCTTCCCCTCTACATATCCGAGATAAAATGCAGGAATACGTTTGTCAAAATTCAGTTCTGTGGAAAGATATGCTTTACTCGTAAGCCCGTCTTCCTTATTACAAATTTCGTTCAGCTCTTTGATTTGCCGTTCCTGCTCTTTCGTTAGTGTATCTAAAATTTCTATCTCCACGTATTCATTCTCCTTGACCAAATCATAATGTTTTAACCTCATTTTAGTTTTATTATAATCACTCCGCTTTCCGTTCGTCTATACACTGGCATAAAATTTAACATAAAAATAAAAAATGAAAAGAAATATCCACTCTTTTACCCACAGCATCTCCTTCTTTACCTGCACATTCCTCATGGACACTGAAAAAAATATGTACTATAATAAATAGGATAAAAAGTGATGAAGACATTTTCATGTACACTTGAAGGAGGCATCGCGAAATGGACAAAAAACTTTTATTGATAAATGACATGGCCGGGTATGGAAAAGTAGCGTTATCTGCTATGATCCCGGTTCTGTCGCACCTGGGACATCACATCTACAACCTTCCCACGGCACTGGTTTCCAACACGCTGGACTATGGCAAATTCGATATACTGGACACGACCGATTATATGGTAAATACAATCCGTGTGTGGAATGAACTGAATTTCACCTTTGACGCAGCTGCAACCGGTTTTATCGTATCGGAAAAGCAGGCTAAAATTGTCGCCGATTTCTGTAAGTCATTAAAAGAAACGGGAGCAGTCATTTTCGTTGATCCGATCATGGGAGATGAAGGACATCTGTATAACGGAGTTACCGAAAATACGATCGGCCACATGAAGGAGCTGGTAAAAGTATCTGATTACATCGTCCCCAATTATACCGAGGCTTCCTGTCTTGCCGGTACAGAGTATCTTACTGACGGGATGTCCGAAACGCAGGTGGATGAGCTGATCGGCCGCCTAATTCTTCTGGGTGCCAAATCTATTGTCGTCACCAGTGCCGTCGTAAACGGAAAGGATGCGACGATTACATACGACCACCAGAGCGGCAAGACGCGGATTCTGAACTTTGACAACATTCCCGTCCGTTTTCCGGGAACCGGCGATATCTTTTCTTCCATTTTTATCGGCAATATTCTAAATGGAAAAGGGCTTGAGAACAGCACGCAGACCGCTATGGATACCGTGCGGAAGCTGATCGAGCTTAACCAAAACAATAAAGATACCTACAAAGGGATTCCCCTGGAAAGCTATCTGGAGGTGATTCATTCATGAAACGTCCAAGAATCAAAATTACATTAATCGACCGCAAAGGCCCCGAGGGCTGCCACCGCGGCCATAAAATCGGAGACAGCTATGACTTTGATACCGAGCGCGGTAATCTGTGCCCCATGGCCATGCATGTCGCATTTCCCTATATCGATATCCTGCGCTACGGCGGAGAAATCCCGGGAAATGAAAAGGGAACTGCCGTTTTCGCCTGTCCCGATGTGGATACCTTGAATGTTTTTAAAATCGAACGCATAGAAGAAGAGTAAAAGATGCGGCGGCCATTTTGACCGCCGTTAAATCATTCCTAATAACTAAAATCCATTTTTATATAATCTAATATATCTTCTGCCATTTTGGATCTTAATCTATCTGTATCACTGACCGACCCACTGATTTTCCATGAGAATTTAGTTCTATTTAAATATTGTCCTGCATTTACACTCTGACGCCCTTCTTTTCCAAAACAGTCCCACCACTCAGGATAATACTGTTTCATAAATTCCTGCGCCAGCTTTGAAGCCAGAGAACTACTACTTCCATTTACTGTTCCACTCATCTGTACACCGCCATTAGGTGTACTATGTAAAATAAGTACACTTCCATCCTTACACTGTCCCAAACACAGAAAACAATGTCCTTGAATACTCACAATATCACCTGGATAAAATTTACTATTCGGTGTACAAGATACGGCATTGCCATACCCGTATTCCTCAAGTGATGAAGAAAACTTTGATGCTTTTACCACATATCCTTTATAATTTTTTCCTCCATTCACCGAATTAAACATAATCCAACCCAAATAACCGGAACAATCCAATCCATAAAATCGCCATTCCCGATTCCCATTATTCCACGATTTTTGTCCTGGTATATAGGAATATTCTTTTTTGTTATTTTGGTAATACTCCTTCCATTGTGGCCACACCCCTGTAAACAACGCAGTTTCTCCCGCTGCAGTATCTTCCTGATTCCAACCGCCACCCCACACATATAACGTCTCTCCTAGCGGCTTCACAGCATTTTTCAGCAGATCAGACACGTCAGTCTCAGCCAATACCCCACTGGAATTAAAATAATAAGAGCTTCCATTTATTACATACTTACCGGTAACCATTTCCCCGGAACTGTTCATATAATACCATACACCACCTATTTTTTGCCAGCCTGTCAACATCTCCCCATTGCTATTCATGTAATACCAATAACCGTTTACCTTCTGCCAGCCTGTTAACATCTCCCCATTGCTATTCATATAGTACCAATAGCCATCTACCTTCTGCCAGTCCGTTAGCATCGCGCCCGAACCACCTAAATAATACCATTTCCCACCGGAGTAAACCCATCCAGTCTTCATTTGCCCGGAACTATTCATATAGTACCATTTCCCGCCTGTTTTCTGCCAGCCTGTCAGCATCTGGCCAGACTGATTCAGCAAATACCACGAACCAGAAAGTTTCTGCCATCCTGTAACCCGATACCCCATTGAATCGAAATAATACCAATTATGGTCAATATATTGCCAACATTTTGCCGGATAGCTCCCATCTGCATTGCAATACCACCATCTGTTACCAGTATTCACCCATTCTCCTTGCTGTTCTACTACCTCTTGCGTATCACTGGCATTGACCATTTGTGCCATCCCCAAAATCAATGAAACCGCCAATAACGTTACAAAGAACTTTCTTTTCATAACTTTCCTCCCACTTCCAATACTAGATTTTTACTAGGCTTACTCCCCGTCTCTTATACAAGAGCAGCTCCGTCCCTTTCTGCGCTTATTTCGTCAGCATCGTGGGATAGCTGCCTTCCCCCGCCATTTTCACGATTCCTTCGACTCCGCATCTCACCATACTCTCCACAGCCTCTCTCGTATAAAATGCCATATGCTGGGTCATTACCACATTCCGGAATTGATGCAAATAAAATAGATTCCGATGTGAAATGATGTCTGTCCGGCGGTCTGCATGGATGATTCCCTGCTCCCCTTCCACCGTATCGATTCCCAGCGCGCCGAGTTTCATACTCTCTATTCCTTCCACTAATGCCTCCAGCTCGGTCAGCTCTCCCCTGGCACAATTCACCAGAACCACTCCGTCTTTCATCTTCGCGATCGCTTCCCGGTCAATCATATGGCGGGTCTGCGGAAGAAGCGGCATATGGAGACTGATCACATCACATTCCCGGTAAAATGTATCCAGATCCACATACTCCGCCAGCGATTCTGCAGCTGGATTCTTCTTCACATCATAGGCCAGAAGTCTGCAGCCGAAACCGCTGAGATTTCGGAGCACCTGACAGCCGATGCGGCCGGTACCCATGATACCGATCGTCAGGCTGTTCATATCTCTTCCCTGCAGCCCTTTCAAAGAGAAATCATTCACCTGCCCTCTCCAAAGAGCCTGTTTATACTGGCGCAGACACATCAAAATCATCATAACGGTAAAATCTGCCACTCCATTAGGCGGATAGCAGGCATTGCAGACATGAATTCCCAGCTCCTCTGCCGCTTCCAGATCGATATGGTCATAACCGACCACCCGTGCAGAAACATAATGGATGCCAAGCTCCTTGTATCTCTCCAGAATTTCCCGGGTGATTTTCCCCTGGGCCAGCATGGTGACTCCTTCGTATCCCTTCAGCAGATCTGCATTTTCCAAAGAAGGAACTTCCGAACTCATCCCTAGTTCTACTTGATACTCCTCTGCCAGACTGGCAAATGCTTTTTCCTCGTCAGCTCTTACTTCATATGCAAATATCTTCATCTCAGCTTATCCCTCACATCTTATTTTTACTGCTCTCATGTGCCTCTTTCAGAATTTCCATCGGAAATCCAAACGTCTGATACGCCCGCTCCAGCACATCATAATATACCTCTGACGGCAGGCCGAATTTCAAGCTTTCGTCCATGATATACGCCATTGCCTCTTTGGAACTTCCATCCAGAGAGACACAGATTTGCTTCTTATAATAAAGCTCCGGGTATCTTTCATATTCATCTAAATTCTTTTCATCCCACTCAGAAATATCCCACACCAAAACGGGGACCTGCTTTCCCGCTTCTGGTTCTATCGTTGCATAAATTCCGGTCTCCGAGCCTTTGAATAAAAGCCGGTAGTCTTCTATCACAGATTTTCCTACCAGCCTGGCATCAGGGCAGCGCTCTGCCATCTGACCCTCATCCATATTACTGCCATATGCCAGATATAATCTTGTCATTTTTCATTTTCTCCTTTTTTACAACTCTGAAGCTAACAAAATTTCCTGCAAAGCCAGGCGTGCCCTTTCCGGCAATTCCATACATTCCAGTGTAGACAGAATTGTATTTACATGTGCACCGCATTGTAACAATTCATAGGTTTTCCACATGTCATCATATTTAACCATATTTACCTTTCCAAAAAGCTCCTCAATCTGCTCTGATATCTGATTAGCCGCAGCCCCGATTATCTCCGGCAGGCTGACCCTTATCTCAGAAACACAGGAAATATCTGAAAGCATTACAGAAAGCACGTTTTTTCGACCATCATAATCGCACTCTGTTTCCAGTATTTTGCCGTCCACTTCCACCTGTACTGCCTGCACCCGGGTAACTCCCCAGAATTCCAGCTTCCAGCTTCTTTTTTCGGGAATTCCCTGCAAAGCACCTGTGGCTCCATGGATGCGCAGACGTTTCTCCTCCCAATTCCAAGTAAGGAGAGTATCCGTCCACTGCCCATTGTCATCCTCGTCTTCGTACAAGTGAAACTCTCCATCATATCCGGCAAAAATCTGTACCCTGAGCTCTGCCGGGTTTGCGACTCCATTTTCCCCGTCCGTCAGCACAGCGTAGGGAATGATTCCTCCTGCTTTGGCGAGTACCGGAATCTCTTCCACATCGCGTACCAGTGTAAGGCTGCGGTCTCCCTCATAAATTCTTCCGTTAAAAATATCGAACCATTTTCCCTCGGGCAGCCATGCACGGAAAAATGCCAGCCCACTTGCATCGCTTTTTTGTGTAATCGGACACGCGAGCAGCTCCGTGCCGAAATAATACTCATTCGGAACCATGTAAGCTTCATTTTTCTCCGGATTTTCGTAGTACATAGGCCTTACCAGCGGCTGGCCTTCCCGGGATGCAAGAACATTCATGCTGTACAAATACGGAATCAGCTCATGGCGCAGGCGAAGATAGCGCCCCATCGTCTCCCGGTAAGTGGCGTGGAACAGCCACGGTTCTTTGTGAATATAGACATTGCAGGTACTATGTAACCGCAGAATCGGCGAGAACACTCCGAGCTGCACCCACCTGGTGGTCAATTCCTCATCCCTGTATCCAAACATATGCCCGCCGATATCGTGGCTCCACCATCCATATCCTGCATTACTTGCTGTGGCGGTAAAATACGGCTGAAAATCCAGAGACTCCCAGGATACCACCGTATCCCCGGAAAATCCAATAGGATACCTGTGACTTCCGATTCCCGCATATCTGGAAAATGTCATTCCCCGTCTTCCCCCGCGAAGGCTGTCCTGATAGTACAAATGATTGATCATCCACAACGGATCAAGCCCTTCCATTTTGGTCCGTGTTCCCTGCTGCCAGTCCAGCCACCAGAAATCAACGCCTTCCTTTTCATATGGATGGCAAATGATGTCAAAATGCGCTTTCATAAGCCTGGGGTCCGTCAAGTCAAACTCCACCGTTTCTTTCTTCTCCGGGTCCATTCCCATCGCCTCTGCCATCTCAAAGTACTGCTTTTCAAACGCACGAACGCCGTCCGCCGGATGTACATTCAGGCTGACTTTCAGCTGGTGCTCATGCAGCCATTTTAAAAAGCCGCGGTAATCCGGGAACAATTTCTCATTCCAGGTATAGCCCGTCCAGCCGGAACCGTAGGCGGGGTCAATGTCGACCAGATGCCAGTCCATATCGATCACAGCCACCGAAAGCGGAATCCTCTCCTGCTCAAACCGTCCGATCAGCTCCTGGTATTCCTCCTGGGTATACTTGTAATATCTGCTCCACCAGTTTCCCAGCGCAAACCGGGGAATCAACGGCGTTTCCCCACAAAGCTTATAAAAATCCTTCAGACATTTCTCATACTCATGTCCATACCCGAAGAAATACAAATCCAGCCCCTGTTTTTCCCGGGCACAAATCCAGCCGTCCTCCGTCAGTAAAATGGACTTGCTGTCATCGAGTACCGTAAATCCTCCCCGCGAAAGGAGCCCTGCCTCCAGAGGAATCGCGCCATCCGCCTCATCCAGCGTTCTTGCCGTTCCCTTTAAATCCTTGATCTCGTCTCCATAATGCCAGTTCCAGACACAGCCTTCGCCTTTTACGGCGATACCAAGTCCCGTCCTGGAAAATTCTTTTTTGTTATATTTTAGATGTAAATGCTCCGTAATAATCTCCAGGCTTTGCTCTGCTTCCCGCACTTCAAACTGCGGCACAGGAAATTTCCTGTTTTGTACCCGCTGGGAGAGGGCATCCACAAAAATACCGTCCTCCTGGTATTCCAGCCGGATCATCTGTGACGTCAATACCGTAAAACGATATCGTTCTCCCTGAATCACTGTCTTTCTATCCGCCATTCCCCGGTTCATCTTTTCTGCCTCCTGTAACTTAGTCCATTCTTTTGTGTATTGTGCAGAGGCAGAAGTGAATACTCGCGACTGCCTCCTATAGCTTCATTAATTCTTCCGCTGCCAGAGCCTTAATACTTGGAATCTTCCTTTGTGTCCGGACGATTCCTTTATGCCTTGACTGCCCAGCGCATTTTGGTAGAGCGCGCCCTGCCGTTTCTTGCACACTCTTCGGCCGTAGGACGAATCACATCTGCCGAAACCTCTCTGTAAACCCCGGCTTTTTCCAGGCGTTTAAAGGATTTCTTCACCAGACGGTCCTCTCCCGAGTGGAAGGTCAGGATCGCCGCACGCCCTCCAGGTGCCAGAACATCCGGCAGCTTCTCCAAAAATGCATACAACACTTCAAACTCACTGTTTACATCGATTCTAAGCGCCTGAAACGTTCTTTGGCAGGATTTCTTCACTGCCTCTTTCCTCTGCGCCTCCGGGATAAACTGCAGCGCCTCTTCAATCGCGTTCTTAAGCTGCGTCGTTGTCTCAATCTTCCGGCCCCATTTTAAATGCTTCACGACTGTCTTTGCGATTTCTTCCGCATACGGCTCATCCGCATTCTCAATCAGCATTCCTTTTAGCTCCTCCTGGCTGACGCTCATAAGGCGCTCTGCTGCACTTTCCCCTTTTTCCGGGTTCATCCTGAGATCCAACGGCCCCTCCGTCTTATAAGAAAAGCCACGGTCAGGATTATCAATCTGCATGGAAGAAACTCCCAGATCGGCCAGCACGAAATCAAACTTTCTCCCGGCATGCTCCGCCACCTGATCAATATCGGCAAAATTCTGCAGTCTGACCGTTAAAATGTCTTCCCCATATCCCCGCTTCTCAAGCCTTGCTTTTGTCTTTGCGGACTCAATAGGATCCACATCCAAGGCATACAGGTGTCCCTTGCCCTCCAGGCATTTCAGCATTTCCAGTGTATGCCCGCCGTACCCCAGTGTAGCGTCAAGCCCGGTCTGCCCCGGCTTTATTTGAAGAAAATCCAGGATTTCCTTCACCATGATAGAAATATGCATCCCGGCGGGGGTACTGCCTTTTTTGATCACTTTAGAAATCGTATCCGCATACTTTTCCGGCTGCAGTTCCTTGTATTTTTCCTTAAAATTCCTTGGATGCGTGCCGGAGTAGCGCACCCGGCGCTTGTGTTCTTTTTCCTGGGGTTCCATCTATCGTTTCCTCCCTTTTCAACTATTTATTAATACTCTTTTGCAATCTCCTCCACCCCATACATTTCCTTGAATGTCTGTAAGTCCTTCTCATTTCGGATCAGCATAATATCATGGAATTTTCCTGTGTGGATATCTTTAAACCCTGCCACCTGTTCACCTGTGCAGATACTGCAATGAATGACCGGTTTCTGGTTTTCCCTGTCATACTCTTTTTTGGCGGTCTCTTTCTTTCCAAACAAATGAAACATCGTCGTTTTCCTCCGCAAACTGATACATTATATTGTCTTTTACATCACTTTTTATCGCCTAATTCAGGCTACCGTTGCCTGTATAACCAGCCTATTTTCACAAAGCACAGAATTTCCCATTTGCTTTCTACTCTCTGCTGAGATTATATTGTAAAATATCTTCCGTCAGCCAGTCAACCGCATCCTGCCATGTCTGAAAAACCATTGTTCCTTTCCGCCTCATAAGCCGGGAAAAATATGTGCTCACAACCGCCGCACCGCCCCGGGTTCCCGGCTGCGTCATAATCATCGAGACAGGGAATTCTCCTATCATCTCCTGATATTGTTTTGTCCGGTAAATTGGATTTCGGCTCGATAACAAGGAAACGTCAGCTTGCCCTCTGCTTTGATGCAAATCAAAAAACAGCTGCAGTGCCTTTTTTACCAGCTCCGGGGAGCGGTATACTCCAAAGGAATAGGCCTCCACACAGCGGTTTTTACTGTTCAAAATCGAACACATATAGATTTCTCCATCCTGCTGTGTCCGGTAAGTGCCGATTCCTACACAGAGCGACAAATCTGATGTCTCATTTTCTTTCTTGGCTTCGCACAAAGAATTCGAGAAATATCTCTCGATATCCGCCCGTTCAAATGCCGGTGCCAATTCTTCGTCATTCTTCCACCTGTAAATATCCGCCGGAATCCTCTGATACTCTTCCAGATACAAAACAGGATTCTTTGCAAGCAGCCTCATCTGCTGCTGCCATGCCGGGTATCCCGCATATTTTACGTATAGTTCGGTAAGCTTCTGTCTCTCACTCATATCAGAATTCCGTCACAATGGTCTATCTCATGCTGAATAATCTGCGCGGTCCATCCCGAATATTCCCGCCTCTGCTTTTTAAAATTACGGTCCAGAAATTCCACCACAATTTTCTCATAGCGGGTAGTCTTCCTGACACCTTCCAGTGAAAGGCATCCCTCCTCCGCCTCATAAGGGTTCGACTTCTTTATAATCACAGGATTTACCATAGCAATGTTTACGATTCCCATACCGAGATGAAGGTCCACTGGACCTTCACTTAGGTATGCTTGGCAACCGAGATGACAATCCACCGGACTGTCACTTAAGTATGCTTGGCAGCTGAAAACAATGATTCTCTTTCTCACGCCTATCATATTGGCGGCCATGCCCACGCAGCGGTCAGCATTTGCCTGAAGTGTGTCGAGCAGATCTGTGATGACTGACGCATCATCCTTTGTCGCCGGGCTCGATTTCTGCGCCAGAAAAAAAAGCATCCCTTACTATTGGTTTTACCATAACTCTCCTCCTTAATTCAGTATCTTTTAGAACAGTTCATTTTTTAATATGTGATTTCTACTCTGCACTTTCCTTTCGCATCACTGATTCCCCCATCTGCACTAAACGTCTAAATGACTCTTCAAACTGCCGATCATCTTCCTCCGTTCTTTTCTTTGGACCTTTTAAATGGTTTTTTGATGAAGCTCTCCGGGCTTTTTTTGCTAAATGTCTCTCCATCAGAAGCTGATCGATATTTTCATTCGTATACCACCGGCCTGACTGATGAATTCCGTACGCGCCCTTTCCCAGAGCCATTGCTGCCACTCCATAATCCTGGGTTACGACTATATCTCCCTTTTTACATAAACCAATCAGGGCAAAATCTACCGCATCGGCTCCGGCTCCGATTATTCTGACTGTACTATAATTTGAGTGCAATACATGATTGGTGTCACAAAGTAAGGTTACAGGGATCTGGTGCTCCTTTGCGACTTTTTCTATGATTCCTACTACCAGACAGGCATCAGCATCTACAAAAATTTGCATATGATTTTGTTGTCCTTTCTGCTGATTTTCCACTCAGCTACGTTCTATGCTTTTAATATTTTAAAGGATTATATCGCGGCCTTTAGCTTCTTGATTAAGTCCAAATCCGCCGGAAGCCATTCTACGCTGTCTAAGGTTTCTTTCGTCAACCACTTGGCGGCTTCATGTTCTTTAAGTATTAGCTTACCAGATTTTATCCTGCACAAAAAACACTTCATTGTTAAATGGAAATGGGGATAATCGTATTCTACGATATCAAATAATTCAATTTAATCATATAACCTGCCTCATATTTTATCAACTATCTTTTATAAATAACTGTTCTAACAAAACATTGAAAATTTTTAGTTATTTTGGAGATTATTGTTCAGTCTGGAGGACGCAATATGCCCTTCCAAAAGTATCTTCTTCTAAAACTATCATAACAAGAAATAATACCTTAATCGCCTTATGAAGATTTTGCAAAGAATTTTTAAAGGACTTTCATAAAAAATCTCCCCACAGCACTCACAATCCATGCTGCAGGGAGATATCCTGCCACGTTATTCTTTATTCCTATGCCTCTTTTACGGTAGCCGGCTGAACTTTTTTTGCCATAGACATACATGCCAAAATAGCAATAAGCGTTAATACAATCATAACGGCACATGCCGGCCAGATAATGGAATAGTTACCTGTGATATCAAACAAAATAGAAACCAATACATTACCGATAATGCCACCGAAGCGATTTACTGAAACAACGATACCGTAAATCGGGCCATAATCCCTGTTTCCGAATATCTTACTGGTAAGAAGTGTCGGCATAACAGAAACCATTCCTGTGGAAAGTCCATAGAAGAAAATAAGTCCTATAAATGCTACTTTATTTAAAGCAAAAATGTAACAAATGTACGCAATCGTTGTCACAGTACAGATGTAAATAACACCCTTTTTCTCCCCAAACTTATCCACGATCGCTCCCAGGATCAGTTTTCCGAAAATTCCTACTGCCGCATATGCAGATGCCGCCTTGGCTGCCACTGCCGTTCCATAGCCGATATCTGCCAGGTAAGTCGGTGTCTGAAGAGCCGCTCCGTTTGCAAATGTCATAGCCATAACTGCAAATAAAAACAGATATAAAATCGGAGATTTTAATGCCTGAGCCAGGGTCATACCGTCCGCGCTCTGAAGCTTCTGTCCCACACTTTCTTTTAAAGCTGCGATATCTTTGACTCCATACGGAAGCAACCCTATATCTTTCGGTCTGTTACGAATCACAAGGTAAAGGCACGGCACAGTGAAAACCAGCATAAAAAGACCTGTTACTTTGTCCGCAGTTCTCCAGCCATATGTAGAAATGATCTTTTCCACAACCGGGTTCAAAATTACATTTCCGACACTGGTTCCAATCGTCGCAATACTGATCGCAAGTCCACGTTTTTCCTTGAACCATGCAGTGAGCAGCACTGAGATGGGAAGTAGTGTACTTCCTGTAAAGAAAATACCTTTGATGAAGGAAAGCGGAAGAATACACCAGATATTTGGCATAAATCCTCTCCCGATCGTGCAGACAGCTGTAATTGTCACTGCCAGAGGAAGATATTTTCTCGCGTCTTTCGTTTTATATATTTTCCCCCAGAAAGGTGCGCTCACCACTGCCCCGACCGTGATCAGTACGCTTTGTAATGAAAGAAGTGTTCTCGGAATCTGTAAATCTTTGTACATCGGAAGAATAAACAATGCACTGACCTGCATTACCAGTGACTGTACAATGGTATTGATTAAAACACACGCCCCTAAGATAAACCATGCATAATGTATCTTTTCTCTCGTCTTTTCCATAACTATTCTCCTTTTTACTTATTGTTTTTTTAACCATTCTGATGCCAGATAAGCGTAAGTAGCTGCTCCCACAGGAAGACACTCTTCATTGAATCTTACCTTTGGATGATGCTGGCCGTATTCCACGCCTTGTTTCACCGTAGCTCCTAATACGATAAATAATGTCGGAACCTTGTCTGCGATGAATGCAAAATCTTCGGATCCCGGGAAGGACTTATGCATCGGCAGAATCTGATTTTCCGGAAGCGCCTTTTTAAGTGCATCTATCGCAAAAGCTGCCATATCTTTGTCTGATACCAGCGGAATCGTATAATTGTCGCTGAACTCTACCGCCGCTTCTGCGCGGAACACTTTTGCGATACCGGTTGCAATCTCCTGCATTCTGGTAATAAGCATCTCCCGGATTTCCTTATTGTAAGTGCGGATCGTGCCCATCAGTACCGCTTCACTTGGTATTACATTATAAGTTGAACCGCCCTTCATACATCCGATGGTAAGAACACCTGTCTCACCTGCCCGAAGCTCTCTTGCCTGCAGCTCCTGAAGAGCCGTATGGATATGTGCCGCAACATTTAACGGATCTACCGTTTCTTCCGGTCTTGCTCCATGTCCTCCATGCCCTTTGATCTTTATGGAAAACAAATCGGAGGAAGCACACGTCGGACCTGCAAACACAAGAAGACGTCCGCATACTGCAATAGAATTCACATGAATTGCCATTGCTGCATCTACCGTGGGATTCTCCAGGATTCCGGCCTCAATCATTGCGCGTGCTCCCTGCATATTTTCCTCCGCCGGCTGAAACATCAGTTTTACGATGCCTTCCAGAGAGCTTTCTTCTTCCTTTAATAATCTCGCGGCGCCGAGAAGCATTGCCGTGTGCAGATCATGTCCACAGCAATGGGCTGCGCCCGGCACTTGTGATGCAAATTCCAAGCCGCTTTCTTCCTGCATCGGCAGTGCGTCCATATCTGCTCTGAGAAGCAAGACCTTTCCTCCCGGTTTTCCTACCGTTGCCGTGACTCCGCACCCACCTAATATCTGAGGCTGGTATCCCATTTCTGCCAACTTCTCTGCAACAAAAGCTGCCGTACTCGTCGTATTCATCCCTATTTCCGGATTTTGGTGAAAACGTCGGCGATATTGAACCAGCTCTTCTGCAATCTCATCCGCTCTTTTCATGAAAATATTTTGTGATTCCATTTTCCCTCCTATTTATTAAAATATTATTTATTATTTATTAAATAGTATAAAAATTAATCAGTAGTTTGTCAATACATTTTTGAATTTATGTCTATTTTTTCTCATTTTTACCCCTGTTTTTTGTACATTCTATCCATAAAGTATTGTATTCGTCCAATTTTACCAGATTTACAAAAAGGTTCCTCCTATGATATAATGCATGATAATGATTATCGGAAATATATGGAGGTAGCTTTTATGAAGCCAAAAATACTCTTTCTTTCTGCGCCACATTATTGCGAACACTTCAAACAGCTTTTGAAATATTATGATTATAATTTTGACGACCTTTGCACGCTTGATTTTTACGAATACGATTCCATTACAGACTTGCAGGGACTTTATCGGCGTTTTTACAATGATTATGACGGCTTCTGTGTGACCGGTGTTTTTTCCAAAAGGATGCTCTCTCAGGTCAGTGATCTTCCCGCAAAACCGGTGCAAGGCATTTATCCTCGTTCTCCGGAATATTATAAAGAATTCTTCTGCTTAATGAACGAAAACCGTTCCATAAACTTAAAGCGTGTCATACTTGATTTTTCACTTTGGCTTGATACCTATGCACCCATGCAGATCCCTACAAACGTAGAAGAATTTTTAAACACAAACCACCGTTTTTCGGATATACAATCACAGATAATAGATCACACATCTTTTGATGAAATGTTAGCGGCCGAAGAAAATATTGTAAAAAATGCGGCCTCACTCATCAGAGAAAACAAAGCGGACCACATTGTATGCCGATTTTCTACAGCTTATGAAAAACTTCAGGAAAAAGGGATCCCCTGTTCTTTCATTTATCCGACTATTGATACGATTATCGATACCATGCAGCTCCTTGTAAGCGATATACGATTAACTCAAATGGATTCTGATCTTCCGGCTGTACTATATATCACTTCGGAGGCATTTACATCCGAGGAACCAACCGGCATTAATCCTGTCAACCTGCAGATTCAACAATGCCTGTTAGAGTTTGATCAGGAACACACGACCAATCTCGTGATACGCCAAACTCTGTATGGCTATGAAGTCTACACAACACAAAAGATTTTAAAGGATATTACAAACCAATTTACAACCTGCTGCTTAAAAACCTTTGTTTTCGGGCGAACAGGCATTGATATTCAGGTGGGATACGGCATCGGAACCAATGTAATAAAGGCCCGCAATAACGCATCTGCCGCCTCCAGGATCGCTCAACGCGAAAAGAAATCTTATATAATCAACCAAAACGAGGTTTTGATCGGTCCACTTGAGATGACCGGCGCATCAAACGAAGAGAAAGAAATCTCTGCCTCTATCCTTGCGGCAGCCAAAGCATCTCACCTTTCCGTTACCACGATCCAACGGATCTTTTCCGTGACGGAAATGCTGGGGTCAAAGGAGCTTACAACACAGGCCCTTGCCTCTTCTTTACAGGTAACGATTGCAAATGCAAACCGATTCTTAAATGCACTGCTTAAAAGTGGTTTTGCGGAAATAACTTCCGAGAAAAAAAGTTACTCCAAAGGCCGGCCAAGCCGAATTTATAAAATATTATTATAAAATTGTTGCAAACGAAAAAACATTGTGCACTTTGTACCAATGTTTTTTTCATTTTATGCATATAGTATAATTTACCTCGTTTTTGTGCGTATTTATTATTATAATTGACATTATTTATTAAATAGTATATTATTTAGTTATTAAAATATACGTAGGAGGTATTTAGGGATGAAACAAAATAACAACTGCTCTTCTTCTGACAAACTAAGTAAAAAGGAAATTGTATCCTATGGACTGGGCGCCCTGGCAGGCACTCTTCCCAATCAGTTCAAGCAGCAGTTCAGCATGAACTTTATGACTGATATCGGCGGGCTGCCAATCGCAGCAGTAGGTTTCTGGAATATGTTTCTTTCATTCTGGGATGCGATCAACGACCCTATCATCGGGCATCTTGTTGACAAAACTAACACCAGGCGTTTCGGAAAATACCGTCCCCATATGATATTTGGCTCCCTTTTCTGGGGTGTAACTATCTTACTTTTATTCCTTGTGCCGCCAGGTTCTAATAGAATTCGTATGGCCTACTACTTAATTGTACTTGCTCTTTTCTCCGTTTTTTATACGGAATTTACGATTCCATGGCAGGCACTAAATAGCGTAATGTCCCGGAATCCGCATCAGCGCAATCTTCTTCTTACCTCCCGTCAGCTTGTGGGCGCTTTTGCAACTTCCGCAGTAGGACTTTTTACCATCCCTGTAGTTTCCCGTTTTCAAAATCCTCGCCATGGTTGGCTTGCCTCTGCGGCACTCGTCTCCTTTTTATGTGTTTCCAGCGCTTTGATCTCCTCCGGGAGCGCCCGTAGAGTCGATTATTACAATTCCATTCCGACCAAAAAACAGGCAACCTTTCAGGAATTAGTACATCTTTTGATTCACAACAAGGCAGTACTTTGTACCGGTCTTTTGCTTGGCTTTGTTTACATGGGAATTTCATTCAATGCAGCGATCAGCATTTATTATTTAAAATATGTAGTCAAAAATGTAAATCTCCTTGCACCAATTTCTGTAGTGAAGATAATCATTACTTTTATTGCAATGCCTTTTATGCCTTTTCTTCTGCGAAAGCTTGGCAAACTTCGCGTTATATGCCTCAGCATGCTCTTACAGGCCGGCTCTGCACTGATGCTTTTTATCCTTCGCGAAAACGCCAATGCACTTATGGTAATGATCATGAGCACGATCACTACTCTCGGGTTAACCTGTGCAAATACCGGTTGTTTTGCGCTGATTCCTGATTGCACCGACTACACAGAAATTCATTTCGGAAATGCACATGCCGGCTTTATTAATTCTGTCAGCACATTTATCCGCAAATTTTTTGGTGCTTTCTCTTCCCTTATTGTGGGATGTTTTTTAGAATTATCCGGTTACAAAGCGACTGCACAGGCTTCTTTATCTGTAATTAATATGATTATTAAATTAAAAATCTGGGTTCCTTGTATCCTTTTTGCCGCGATCTTAATCGTGACAAAAATATTCCCGCCTCTACATAAGCAGCAATAAGATACAGGAGGTAAAGATTCATTCTAAAAAGTTTGTATTGACATCTCTTTCTATTCCTCTTATACTTATTCATGTAAATTAAATCCCCCGGGGAGCTTATGCACTAGGCTGAGAGGAAGTACAGAACTTCGACCCGCATACCTGATTTGGATAATGCCAACGTAGGAACGATGATACAACGTTTAAATTTCCGGGAGATGCAATTCGCACCTCCCTTTTTTATTACCATATCCAAATCCCACGCACTGTCCGCCAACAGCCGGGCAGCAGCCGATAATTTACAGCAGCTTACAACCAAATACCGGAACAGTTGAGATTGAACCATCTATCGTACAAGATAAACCAGGAGTTCATGAAGGGGTGCACCACCACGGGTACATTTCTTTGTGTACTCCTTTTTCTTTGGGAATGGACAAAACGACCACCTCCTAAGTAGGATACCACTTGTTCCATTCCTCTTTGGCAAGCCTGGTCCGTCAAAGATTTCCCTTATCTTGTCAGAAATTGCATTTCACTCTCCGCTATTCCACCCCACACCAGAAAGGAGAACTGCCCATGATTCCAATCACTGTAAACGGTGTGCCCGTCGAACTCGAGACTTCCATAAGCGTGAAGGAGTATCTTGATTCCCACAGCTACACACCCACGCGGATCGCCGTAGAGCTAAACGGCGCCATCCTGCCCAAATCCGACTACTCTGCCACCTTCCTCACCGAAGCTGACACCATGGAAGTAGTAACCTTCGTAGGAGGCGGCTAACCCATGAACACATTCACCAAAGCCGAAATTTACGAAGCCCTGAACATCCGCCACTCCCCCGAGACACAATCCCGCCTAACTGCTGCCCGCGTCGCAATCGCCGGGCTTGGCGGACTTGGCTCCAATGTGGCATTTTATCTGGCGCGGATTGGTGTCGGACACCTCCATCTCATCGACTTTGATGTGGTAGACCTGACCAACCTGAATCGTCAGCAATATTTCATGGAGCATGTAGGGCTCCCCAAACCAGATGCACTGAAGTCCGAGCTTCTACGTATCAACCCGTACTTAGACATCCATACAGACTTCATCAAAGTAACCAAAGAAAACCTCACAGGCCTTTTCTCCGATGACGACATCATCTGCGAAGCCTTCGATGTCCCGGAAGCCAAGTCCATGCTTGCAAATGGCATATTAGAACATTTTCCGGACAAAAAACTGGTATCCGCCTCCGGAATGGCGGGCTTTGAGAGCAGCAACCTCATTCATACCCGCAGAATCGCACGAAATTTCTACCTCTGCGGTGACGAAGTAACCGAGGCCGCATATAGCAAAGGTCTGATGGCACCAAGAGTTGCCATTTGCGCGGCCCATGAAGCAAATATGATTACCCGCCTGATTCTCGGGGAAGAGGATGTTTAAGCAACTCAAAACTGGCGCAGCCCGGCTCGCACCGCATCATGTTTACAATGACAGGGGCAAAAGGTACTTCCCCCTGATATCTTATTAAAAAAACACAAGAAAGAAGGTATAAACTTATGACACAAACAAACGATAAATTCACCCTCGGAGGTCACGAATTCACCTCCCGTTTCATCCTCGGCTCCGGCAAATTCTCTCTGGATCTGGTAAAAGCCTGCATCGAAAAAGCCAAGGCCCAAATCATCACCCTCGCCCTGCGCCGGGCAAATGAAGGCGGGCTTGCCAATATTCTGGACTACATCCCGGACACCGTGACTCTCCTGCCCAACACCTCCGGTGCCAGAAATGCAGACGAGGCAGTGCGCATCGCCCGCCTTTCCCGCGAGGTGTGCGGCAGTGATTTTGTAAAAATCGAAGTCATCCATGACTCCAAATACCTCCTCCCGGACAACTATGAAACCATCAAGGCCACCGAAATCCTCGCCAAGGAAGGCTTCGTAGTCATGCCCTACATGTACCCTGATTTAAACGCCGCACGTGACCTGGCAAATGCCGGTGCCGCCTGCATTATGCCTCTCGGCTCTCCCATCGGCTCCAACAAAGGTCTTTGCACCAAAGATTTCATCCAGATCCTGATTGATGAGATCGATCTCCCGGTCATCGTAGATGCAGGAATCGGTCGTCCTTCCCAGGCCTGTGAAGCAATGGAAATGGGCGCCGCCGCAGTCATGGCAAATACCGCCATTGCCACCGCGGGCGATATCCCTGCTATGGCAGAAGCATTTAAGAAAGCCATCGAAGCCGGACGGAGCGCTTATTTATCCGGACTTGGACGCACCATCGAAAAGGGCGCCAGCGCATCCTCCCCGCTGACCGGATATATTCAGGATTAGGAGGCTTAAGAATATGAACAAGACACAAAATCCCGCAGACACTTCCCTGCAGTCTGCCGCCGACCAGCATATCAATGAAAGTATTTTAAATGAAGAAATTTTAGAAGATCTGAAACAGAACCGGATCGATCATATGACCTATCTGCCCGGAATGGAAGTGCTGAAGTCCAACATCATGGAACGGGTGATCGAAGCTGCCAGTCAGTATGATTATGACCGCTATACCGCCGATGACGTACGCCGTGCCCTGGCCCACGATAACCGTACGCCGGAGGATTTCGCAGCTCTTCTCTCCCCTGCCGCCCTTCCGTTTCTGGAAGAGATCGCACAGGCGGCCCAAAAAGAGACGCGCAAGCATTTCGGCAACAGTATCTACATGTTCACGCCGCTTTACATTGCCAACTACTGCGAAAATTACTGTATTTACTGCGGCTTCAACTGCCACAATAAAATCAACCGGGCTAAATTAAACGCAGAGCAGATCGCAATGGAGATGGAAGCCATCGCGAAGACCGGTCTTCAGGAAATCCTGATCCTGACCGGCGAGAGCCGCGCAAAATCGGATGTAAAATATATCGGCGAGGCGTGCAAGATTGCGAGAAAGTATTTCAAAGTCATCGGGCTTGAGGTTTACCCGATGAACTCCGACGAATACGCCTACCTCCACGAATGCGGCGCTGACTACGTCACCGTCTTCCAGGAGACCTACAATTCCGACAAATACGAGACGCTCCACCTGGCCGGTCACAAACGGATCTTCCCGTACCGTGTCAACGCGCAGGAGCGGGCGATTCTTGGCGGCATGCGCGGAGTCGGTTTCGGCGCACTTCTGGGACTTGATGATTTCCGCAAAGATGCATTTGCCACCGGATACCACGCTTACCTTTTACAGCGTAAATATCCCCACGCCGAGATTGCATTTTCCTGCCCGCGCCTCCGCCCGATCATCAACAATGACCGGATCAATCCGATGGATGTCCATGAACGGCAGCTTTTGCAGGTGGTATGCGCCTACCGGCTGTTTATGCCGTTTGCAAGCATCACCATTTCCACAAGGGAATGCGCCCGCGTGCGTGACAATATGGTAAATATCGCCGCCACCAAGATTTCCGCAGGAGTAAGCACGGGAATCGGCGGACATGTAGATGAAATTGAGGAAAAAGGAGACGACCAGTTTGAGATTTCCGACGGAAGGTCTGTGGACGAAGTCTATAATGCTCTTCTGGAACATCATCTTCAGCCGGTTATGAATGACTATGTGTACGTATAAAAATATGAAGAATACTCCTGCCGCCGGAAGTCTCACAAAAGACCTTTTTAGTCCGGCCGGATCTGAACATGCAGACGACATCTTCCGGCATATCATCGCCGTCACCAACCGGCATCTTGCCGCGCGGCCTCTGCCTCAACAGATCGAGCGTGTCTGCGGGCATCATCCAAAGGCGGTGATTCTGCGGGAAAAGGATTTGCCGGAGAAAGAATATATGGCTCTCGCACGGGAAATTATGGATATCTGTAAGGCGCACCAAGTGCCTTGTATCCTCCATACTTATGTAAATGCGGCTGTAAAACTGAACTGTCCCGCTGTCCATCTGCCACTCCCGCTGCTGAGAGAGTATTCCGGACACCTGGGCCCTACCAATGGTTATACGATCGGCACTTCCGTACATTCCGTCGAAGATGCGCTGGAAGCCGAACGGCTTGGGGCTTCCTATGTGACTGCCGGCCACATTTACGCCACTAACTGCAAAAAAGGAATTCCGCCCAGAGGGACAGAATTCCTTCGTGAAGTTTGTCAAAGTATCTCAATTCCCGTCTACGCGATCGGCGGGATTAAAGTAGATTCCCGGCAGATAACAGAAATCATGTCCTGCGGTGCCGCCGGGGGATGTATTATGTCCGGGATGATGACACTCTAACGGTGTCGTCATCCCTTTTTCAAGAATTTTCCTCTAAAACACCAACTCCTGCTGCTCCATCACTTCAATCTGTGACACCACCATCACCTCCGGCTCATTTCCCCTCAAATGATCCGCCTTCAGATACTGCATTCCGTTTCTCAGACTTGCTGCGATCAGATTCAGCACATAAATATTATCAAACCGATTATAAATCGATTCTCCTCCCAGACCCGTCAGACAGATCAACTGCGTATTCGTCTTCTTCGCCATATCCATCAGTGGTTTCAGCAGATGTGCCGCGTTCGTCTGTGCAAACGGATTGTCCATCAGCAGAACCTTTCCCTCGTTCCTGTCCGCAAAAATATCGGTATCGTCCTTCCGCATATAATACAGCAGGCTGGACAAAATGACAAACGCCGACAAAAATCCTTCTCCGCCCGAATTTCTCGCGACCTCCGCCCAGGTAATCGGATACTCCCTCATTTCCTCCACCTTATACAGCCGAATCTGCACATTCCCGATTCCAATCACCGTATCATACAAATTTCTCGTCGTAATCCTGGTCCCGAAATACTCCTGCGCGTTCTCATTCCTCTCAAAAATATTGATTCCTTTCTGTGTTACCTCGTCAATCAAATCCTGCAGTCTGATGTGATAAAGGTTCTCATTCTCTTCCCACTCGGGAAGCTGGATTTTCAGCATCTTCACTGGCCGCTCACGAATCGTGATTGTCGAATTGTGATCGATTTTTCCGAGATTCAGATGAACCTCCCTGATATAATCCTCCATCAATTCCACAATCTTATTCTTTTCTTTTTCTACAAGAGAAATATCTACCTCCAGCTTTTCCATCAGGCTGTCATAAGACTGAATCGTCGTTCCAAGCTGCCGCAGTACCTGCCCCGCATCATCCGTAAGCTCCAGCATTGCTTCCAGCGGCTTCTTATAAAACTCTTCCTGAAATGCATCCATCCGGACAATCTGATTCAGAACCTGCACAAGCCTCTCCTTCGCCTGCTGCCTGTCTCTTACCCTCTGATTATAATCACGAATCAAAATCCCCTTAAAGTTTCTCAGCTCCCGCCTATTCATCTGTGCAAAATCCTGTTCCCATTCCATTTCACCCTTCACCGGGAATTCACTATATTCCGATAAAGCTGTTAGATTCTCATCATAACTCTGCAGGCGCCCTCTCAGTCTGTCCGCCTCTTTTAACGTTTCCTTTTCCTGATACCGGAGCTGATTCCTTCTGGCATCAAAATCCTTATCCTGAATTTCTGTCTTTGCAAGCGGCTTCTCCTGCCCACATTCACCCAGCATCTGCTTCATGCGGTCCTTCATCTGCTGGCTGATGACTGCAATCTGCTTATCCTCTTCTCCCCAGAGCATTCTCCGGTTTTCCACCTTCTTCCGACAATCTTCCAACAGAATCTCCTGGTGCACTTCTTCCTTCCTGCTATAAGAGATGCCTTCCCACTCACCAGTCTTCAGACGATATTTCATCCTCAAATGTTCTAACTCATCCAGCGCATTTTCATAACGCTTCAGCGCCCGACTCTCCTGATTTTCAAGCTCCTGAAGTTCCAGAGACAGATTTCCGGTAATCGCAATGAAACGCACCTCCATGTCCTGCACATTTCCATCCTGCCCTCGTTTTTCCCAGAGCCGCTTCACTTCATCCGTCAATTGATACTTCTCGTATCCTCTGAACTTCTCCTGCAGCTGCTGTCCGTCCCGCAGCAGCATATCTCCTGCCGTTTCCTGTGTCCTTTGTTCCTCCTGAAGCTTCTCCAGACGATTCTTCGCCAGCTTCTGCTGTTCCAGAATCCGTGCCGCCTGTTTTTGGCACCGCGCAAGCTCCGCGCGGTCCTGCTCATAGATTCGGTATGCTTCTGCAAGCTGTTCAAAGTCCTCTCCTCTCCGCTTTTGATCCTCTATCTTGTGGTCCGCCTCCCGAATCTCCTCTTCCAGACGCTCCAGTTCCGACTTCAGTCCCGCCGCTTCCTCTGTCACCTTCCGCAGATTTCCTTCCAGTTCTCCAATCTGCCTCTTCGTCTCCTCCAGCGCTTCTGCGTTTCCTTCATAACGCTCCCGGCTGACCTCCTGATTCTCGATGACCTCCTGCCGTTTAAAATATTCCTCGTACTCTCTCTGACGGAGCGCAATCACTTCCTTTTTCTTCTGAATCTGCTGTTCCTTCTCCTTCACCAGAAGACGCAGCTTCTCCTCATTCAGCAGATTTTCATTAAACAGCACATAAAAGCTGACTCCGGCAAGTGATATCACACTTCCTGCACTCTTGTCTTTTTTCCCTGCAAGCTCCTCACGGACAACAATCGGCACCGGGAACGAAGTATAAATATCTCCTGCACTCTTTTTCAGCTTCTCTAATTCCTGCCCGGATAAAATCAGAGCATACGGAAGAAATGGGTGCCGCTTCACCAGTTCCCGGTTCTTTTCCTCGGAATATCCATTCTTCTGAAGCCACTCCATTCCGTAAACCACATGAATCCCAAGACCTTCCAGTTCCTTCTCCAGCTCTTCCGGAAGCTCCAGCGTCTTTCCCTGTGTAAGCTGCCCCAGTTCCTTTTGAAGAATATCTTCCTCTTTCTCCAGATTTCTCCGCATCCCGGCAATTTCCAGAAGCTTCCTCTCCGAAGTACGAAGAATCTTCTCCCTGTCGAAAACCACATTTTCCTCCAGCTCCAGATACTTGAGAATCACCCGTCTTACTTCCAGTTCCTTCTCATACTTCCCGCGTACCTCTTCCAGCCGCTCCAGTTCTACTT
>Ga0129308_1000647_pt1 | contig 47732 bp, 43 predicted proteins | sample L827metagenome_FD_94440 | JGI IMG/M metagenome (GOLD analysis project Ga0129308, IMG submission 94440) | Ring-tailed lemur group fecal microbial communities from Wisconsin, USA - L827 metagenome | ecosystem: Host-associated > Mammals > Digestive system > Large intestine > Fecal | place: USA... | reverse complement strand
GCCGGCGTCGTTCGCGTCGACAAAGGCCTTTTCGCCCGTTTCTACATAAATTCGCAATATTTCTTTAAAGCTCGAACAAATTCATACAATCACAGCAAAAGCGCCGCTCTTATTCGGCTTTTGTGGGCAAACAAAAGACCCGGCTTTTCGCCGGGCCTTCGTCTTTTTTTGGAATTGCTTTCCGCTTATCTCTTTTCAACGCCCAGCAGAACCTTCCTGCCGTTGATGTTCCATTCCTTGGAGTAGCCGGAGCCGGCGCCCTCGGTCAGGGCGTCCGCCAGCGTCGCCTCGGCGATCATGGAGCCGTAGCGGCCAAAGATGCCGCGGATGTATTCGTCGGCGTCGTGGGAGACGGTGATGTGATCGGTCACCTCAAAGCCCGCTTCCTTGCGCATGGTCTGGATCTTGGAGATCAGCTCACGGACAAAGCCCTCTTCGATCAGCGCGTCGGTGAGGTTGGTGTCGAGCACCACGGTCACGCCGTGATCGCTCTGGGCCACAAAGCCGGGCTTCTGAGTCAGCTCGGTCAGGGCGTCCGCCTCGGTCATGGCCACCTCCTGGCCGTCGATGGTGAAGGTATAAGCCTCGCCGCGGCGGAAAGCGGCCACCACCTCGTTGCCGTCCACATTCTTGAGGAAGGCGCCGATCTTGCCGATGAGCTTGCCGTATTTGGGACCCATGGTGCGAAGCTGCGGCTTGATAAGGTAGGTGGTGTAGGCGGAAGCGTCGTCGGTGAAGTTGACTGCCTTGACGTTCAGCTCGTCGGCGATGATGGCGCAGTATTCCTCCGGAAGGGCCTTGCCGGTGACGTACATGGCGGCCACGGGCTGGCGGTTCTTGATGGCGGAGGCGCTGCGGCAGGCACGGCCGAGCACCACGATGTCGAGCACGCGGGCCATGTCGCGCTCCATCTCCCCGTCGATGAAGCTCTCGTCCGCCACGGGGAAGTCGCACAGGTGGACGGACTCGGGCGCATCCTTAAAGAAAGGCCGCTCGATGTTCTGGTAGATGTTTTCCGCCATGAAGGGGAGGAAGGGCGCGGTGACCTTGGTCAGCGTCGAAAGGACGGTGTACAGGGTCATGTAGGCGGCTTCCTTGTCGGCGGTCATTTCGCCGCCCCAGTAGCGGCCGCGGCAGCGGCGGACGTACCAGTTAGACAGGTCGTCCACAAATTCCTGCAGGGCGCGGCCCGCCTCGGTGATGTGCAGGCCCTCGAGGTTTTCATCCACCACCTTTACCAGCGTGTTCAGGCGGGAGAGGATCCACAGATCCATCTTGGAGAGATTCCCCCGCACCAGCCGGTGCTCGGACGGGTCAAAGTTATCGATGTCCGCATACAGGACATAGAAGGCGTAGGTGTTCCAGTAGGTGCCCATGAACTTGCGCTGGGACTCGGAGACGTTTTCCGGGCCGAAGCGGCTGGGCAGCCAGGGCATGGAGCCGGTGTAGAAATACCAGCGGACGGCGTCGGCGCCCTGGGCGTCAAGAACGGTCCAGGGATCGACCACGTTTCCAAGGTGCTTGCTCATCTTGCGGCCCTGCTGATCCTGCACGTGGCCCATGACGATGCAGTTTTTGAAAGCGGGCTCGTCAAAGAGCAGCGTCGAGATGGCCAGGAGGGTGTAGAACCAGCCGCGGGTCTGGTCGATGGCTTCGGAGATGAAGTTGGCCGGATAGCGCTTTTTGAACTCCTCCTGATTTTCAAAGGGATAGTGCCACTGGGCAAAGGGCATGGAGCCGGAGTCGAACCAGCAGTCGATCACCTCGGGCTCGCGGACCATGTCGCCGCCGCAATGGGGGCAGGTCAGGTGCACCGCGTCGATGAAGGGCTTGTGCAGCTCGATGTTTTCAGGGACGTCCTTGCCCATTTCCTTCAGCTCCGCAATGGAGCCGACCACATGGGTATGGTCGCACTTGGTGCAGCGCCACACGGGCAGGGGCGTGCCCCAGTAGCGTTCGCGGGAGAGGCCCCAGTCCACCACGTTTTCCAGGAAGTTGCCCATGCGGCCTTCCTTGATGTGCTCCGGCAGCCAGTTGATGGAGCGGTTGAAGGCGATGAGCTTGTCCTTGACAGCGGTCATCTTGATGAACCAGCTGGCGCGGGCGTAGTAGATCAGGGGGGTGTCGCAGCGCCAGCAGAAGGGATAGCTGTGCTCAAAGGGCAGGGCCGCAAAGAGCTTGCCGCTTTCCTTCAGCGCGTCGAGGATGAGCTTGTCGGCATCCTTGACGAACACGCCGTCCCAGGGGGTGCCGCCGCACATCTTGCCGGCGGTGTCCACCAGCTGGACAAAGGGCAGGCCGTTCTGCCGGCAGACGCGGGCGTCGTCCTCACCAAAGGCGGGCGCAATGTGGACGATGCCGGTGCCGTCCTCAGTGGTGACGTAGGGGTCGGACACAACGCGCCAGGCGGTGTCGGCGCCCTTTTTGACGGCGACTTTGGTGCAGTCAAAGAGTGGCACATAATGGCGGCCCACCAGTTCAGCGCCGGGGAAGCGTTCGACGATCTCGTAGGTTCCTTCGCCAAGGACGCTGTCGCACAGCGCTTCGGCCAGGATCAGGGTCTCGCCGTTCCAGCGGGCGCGGACGTAGGTGACGTCGGCGTTGACGCACAGGCCCAGGTTCGAGGGCAGGGTCCAGGGGGTGGTGGTCCAGGCGAGGATGGCGGCGTCCTCGTCCACCAGCTGGAAGCGCACGGTGGCGGAGGTCTCCTTGACATCCTTGTAGCCCTGGGCCACTTCGTGGCTGGAGAGGGCGGTGCCGCAGCGGGGGCAGTAGGGCACGATCTTGTGTCCCTTATAGAGGAGGCCCTGATCGGCGATCTTCTTGAGCGCCCACCATTCGGACTCGATGTAGTCGTTGTCGTAGGTAACGTAGGGATTTTCCATGTCCGCCCAGTAGCCGACGCGGTCGCTCATGCGCTCCCACTGGCTCTTGTACTTCCAGACGGACTCCTTGCACTTTTCAATGAAGGGCTCGACGCCGTAGCCCTCGATCTGCTTTTTGCCGTCGAGGCCCAGAAGCTTTTCCACTTCCAGCTCCACGGGCAGGCCATGGGTATCCCAGCCGGCCTTGCGCAGCACGTCATAGCCCTTCATGACCCGGTAGCGGGGGATGATATCCTTGATGACGCGGGTGAGGATATGGCCGATATGGGGCTTGCCGTTTGCGGTGGGCGGGCCGTCGTAAAAGGTGTAGGTGGGATGCCCCTCGTTCTTTTTGACGGTCTTTTTGAAGATGTCGTTCTCCTGCCAGAAGCGGAGCACTTCCTCCTCCCTCGGCACAAAGTCGAGGTCGGTGGAAACCTTTTTGTACTTGGACATTGCTTCCTCCTTGCGCTGCTAAGCTGCTATTGAAAAAATGGATTGCGAAAAACGGGATCACAAAACGGCCGCGTGCCGGCTGCAGGGTTGTTCAGGGACTTGCCGCCCGGGAGCCCGAAAGGGCGGAAGGCAAAACCCGGAAAACCTCCAACGAAACAACGCGCTGCTTCATTGGAACATAAAAGAAGCCCTCAGTCATTAGGACGAAGGGCTTCGCGGTACCACCTAATTTGGCAGGACACGCTCAAAAAACGGCGGCCTGCCCGCTCAAGGCCCGGTAACGGCGGGCGGCCGTCGGCGCTTACTGACCGGAAAAAGCGGCGCCTTCCCTTCGGAAAGCCCCTTTCACCGGCGTTCACCGCCGCGCTCCGGGGTGATCTTCGCCCGCTTTGCGCCGCCGCACTCGCACCCTCTGCGGCTCGCTTTCGCGCCAGAAAACAGGCTACTCGTCCCCATCTGCGCTTTGTCATTAACAGATTGACTTACCCTGCATTATAAAGCAGGCAGGCGGGTTTGTAAAGAGAGACGACGGCGTCCAACGGGATTTTCCCAAAAATTCCAGTTCCTCCGGATCTTCCGGAGAAAGGCGCCAGATCCATCGCCCGCGGGCCGTCCGCACCCTGCCCGCCTGCGGGGAAAGGAAGCGTCTTTCTCCGCCCCGGCCGGAAAGCCTGCTGGCCCGCGGCGAATGTTCCCTCTTCCTTTTTGCCGCGCCCGGCTTCTTTTACAAATTGTTCACAAGTAAATAATTGACATTTTTTATTTTGTTTTTTACAATTTTCCTGATGGTTCATTGCTGGAAAACAGATTCGAAAGGAGCTCATTATGAAACGCAGCCATTCGCTCTCGTTTTTCTCTGTGCTGCTTTCCCTCCTGCTGACCCTTTCTCTCTTTTCCGGTTTTTCTTATTTCATCATCGAAAAATCAGACGATTACGAAACCGACAGCACAAAAAGCATTACCATCGATCCAGATTTCACCAACTTGTCCATCTATAATGACCAAGTTTCCTACCTCGGAGATTCCTTTGCTGGTCGATACGTTGATGAAAACGGCGTTACTATTCTCGTAACAAAGTCTGCACCTGAAGAAAAGGTCACTTCTTTTAAAAATTCATATCCCAAATTTACTGTACGTGAAGTTACCAATTCTCTTCAAGAATTGCAAACAATAAAAAACCTTATCGTTTCTGAAATGACCTCAAATCCTTCTCGTGGCATAGCCTCAGTTTATACCGATATCGTCCATAACAAAGTGGTGGTTGATATCATTAACCTTGATTTCAGCAAAGAAACATCTTTCCGCCAGCAGGTAAGCAATTCCCCTACGCTGGAAATACGTTCTGTCGATAGTTATGATGAGGCCACCTATACTATTTTTTTCTGGTGTTGAAATTAAGAATAATGCAGCCGGTACAGGTTCAAGTTCTTCTTGTGCTGCCGCAACGCGTTTAGGTGCTGGCGGTTTTCTTACACATTCTCACGGTCGTTCTCTTAATGATACTGTTTACGCTACAGGAACAACAGAATCCTCTCCAATTCCTATTGGAACCGTTACCGCACTTGCCAACAGTTCAGGATTAGATGCTGCCTTTATAACACTTTCCGATGATGCTGCTGCTTCTAATTATATTCCTGGAGCAAATCGTTTAATCGCTGCTTATGGCTCTGTCGAAGTTGGCGACAACGTCACACTTTATGCAAAATACGGTCCCAAAACTGGGCAAGTTATTGCACTCGACAGAGTTTATTACCTTGATAATATTCGGGATTCTAACGGACAGCTAATTCCGCTTTCTGGCATCAGCGTCAATTATTATGCAGATTTGGGTGACAGCGGCGGATGTATCGTTCTGACAAATGATACGCAGACTCTCGTTGGTATGCAGAGTTCGCGCTCCTCTGTCGATGACGACAGCGATCCTGACACCCCCGATTTGCAATTTTCTACTTTTGTTAGCGCACCGCTTTTCCTAAACGCATTGAATGCAACTCTGTTTAATTAGTTTTGCGAAAGGATGAAAATCTGTGAAAAAATTATTCTGTTTTTTCTTATGCACTCTTCTGGTCTGTATGACCTCCAGTGCTTTGGCGGCCCATATCGCCGGCTCGCCGGAGGAAGCCCTTTACAAAGAGCAAATCGCTTTTCTGGGCGACCGGTACGCCGGGCACCGTCTGGTGGGGCAGGAAGGGCGGCAATTTCCTATATTTTATGTCAAGCGAAGCAGCGACAGCTCTGACAGCCTGATTGAAAAATTCTTCGGGGCCTATGACAAGGTATTGGTGGAGATGGTGGATCGATCCCTTGCCGACCTTGAGGCCCTGAAGGAACAGGCGCTGGCGCTGCGGGCGGAAACCGATTTTCCCCTCCTCACCGTTTCGATCGACGAGCGGAACAACCGCGTCCTGCTCACCTTTAGCGCGGACGCCACAGCCGAAGACCGTGCCTGCTTCCTTGGCCTGCTGGGCAATCCCGCAGGGGTCGCGGCGGTCAACGTCTCTGTGGACGATCCCGGCGACGGCGTTTCCGTAATCGCAAAGGGGCGCGTCTACGTCCGCACCGGCCCGAGCACGGACAAGGCTCGTGCAAAAATACTGGGACAGCTGAAAAAGGGCGACGCCGTCGATCTTTTCCTTGCCGCAGACGCTTTTGACGACTGGTACTGCATCCGCTGCGGCGACGGGATCGGCTACGTCAAAAAGCAGTATTTCACCGTTCCGGAAGGATATTGAGTTTTCCGCGCAAAAGCAAAGGACCGGCCCATTCGGGCCGGCCCTTCTTTTTGTCCTATCGGTTTTACTGGTTGTCCTTGACCACGGTCTCGCCGGCGATCCTGCCGAAAACGTTTACGTCGCAGATCGCGTTGCCGCCCAGCCGGTTGGCGCCGTGAATGTCGCCCGTCACTTCGCCGGCAGCATACAGCCCGGCAATGGGCTGATCCGCCTCGTCCAGCACGCGGCACCGCGTATCGATCTTCAGGCCGCCCATGGTGTGATGAACCGTGGGAATGCGCTTGGCCGCATAGAATGGGCCGTCTCCCAGTTCCTTGTCGTAAGACGTCAGCCCCAGAGGATCTTCCGCGCCGTTGACGATGGCGTTGTACTGATCGATGGACTTTTGCAGGTTCTCAGCGTTGACGCCCATCTTTTCCGCCAGTTCGGCAACGGTGTCTCCCTTGAGGGCGTTGCCCAAAGCGACAGCATTCTCAATCGTCGTATCACCCTCCGGATACCGCACCGCGCTGGAAACCACCCACATGAACTGGCCTTCCTGCCCGTAGATGGCGTTAACCAGGACGTCCCGGCGGGAATCCTCCGCCACAAAGCGGTTGCCATCGCTGTTGACAAAGATGCGGTTCAGGCCAAAGGTGGCGGGATGACCCATCATCTTGCCGGTGCGGGTGTCGCCGTTGGGATGAAGCTGGATCAGGCCCATGTCCACCAGTTGTGCGCCTGCAGCCTGTCCCATGACGATGCCATCTCCCTGAGAGCCGCACTGGTTGGAACAGCCGACGCTGGAATCCAGGTTATCCCAAAGGATGTTGTACTGCTGGCGCATCTCAACATTGCCGCCAAAGCCGCCGGTGGCCAGCACGACGCCCTTTTTCGCGGTATAGATGACCGTGTCGTTGCCGCAGACCGCCTTGACGCCCACCACGCGGCCGTTTTCCGTCAACAGCTCCTGCGCCTTGGTGTTGAGCTGAATTTCAGCGTCCTCGTGGCTCTCGATATAATTCTCGTAGACCGCGACGCTTACGAAGCCGTCCGGATACTGTTCTGCTTCGCCGTAATGGCTCCGCTTCCAGATGGCCCCGGTCGCCATGCCAACGGTGGACTGAAATTCGCCGCCCAGGCCTTCGATCCATTGGATCGCCGGCAGAGCGTTTTGGCACAGGAGCGTAATCAACTCGGGATTTCCCTCGTAATCGCCGTCGGCATAGGTCTGGAGCATGTGCAGCTCCGCGCTGTCAAAAAGCCAGGTGTTGCCCGCTTTCACGTGTTCCTGATACTGCTGCTTTACGGTTTCCTGCAGCTGTGCTTCGTATTCGTCGTGCGGCTCCCTCTCCAGATAGCTCATGAGGGCGTTGACGTTGCTTTCCGCCATCTCGATGGACTGTTGCCGCTCCGGATCCGCCGCATTGAATGCGCCGCCGGAAAAGACCGTGCTGCCGCCGATGATTCCCAATTCTTCCACAACGATCACGCTCGCGCCATTCTGGTGGGCGGAGACGGCGCTGGCCAGTCCCGCCCCGCCGGCGCCGACCACAATCACATCTGCTTCATATGCCAGCTCCTGTGCAGGGTCCTCCGCTTCTTCCGTCTGCTTGAGCGCTTCAATATCGCCGCCCGCCTGCGTCAGGCAGTCTTCCACGGCATACAGGATCGCGTTGGAACAGAACGTGGCGCCGGAAAGGGTATCGACCGCCAGGGACTGTTTCTCCACGATCGCCTCCGGGATCTTCGTAAGCGCATCGCGCACACCGGCGGATTCATAGCTGGTTACCACTTTCACACTGACAATCGAGCTTTCATCCACTGTGGTCTCCACTGTCACGGGACCGTTATGGCCGTTTCCGGTTCCAGTATAGGTTCCGGGGGCAAAAGAAAGGCCGGGGACGGATTCCGTTTCGACCGGTTCCTGGGGAGCCGTGGTCTGAGCCGGCGTCTCCGTTTCGGACGGCTGCTCCATTTCTGCCGGCGCGGCGCACCCTGCCAGCGCGGCAAGCAGTAGGCACAGGGTCAGCAGAATTGCCAGAGCGCGCAGATTTGAGCTTCTCATGTTCTTTCTCCTCCTTAGATAAAAAATCGGGACGCTTCTCCTCTTCGTCTGAGGAAGCGCCCCGAGTATAAGGCCGAAAGCTGGTACAAAGTCAAGTTCGCTTTTTCACAATCAATGTCCTTTTTCCTTCACCGGAACCCAGAGCTGCCGGTATCTGGGGTAATTTTCCGCCTTATCGTAGGCGAGAATCGTCCTTGAAATTCCATCGTCCACCGGTTCCAGACCGTTTTCTTTCAAAAACTTATACAGTGGTATAAGGCTCTCTTCCGTGCTCATATTCTCCCGGTCGTTTCGCAGCAGAGTGTAAACGCTCCAGCGCGCAGGGATATATTCTTCAAATTCATTCGGCTCAATTCCAAGAAATTTTCCATCCTGCTCTTCAACGCACAGACCGGTGAGTACATTTTCCCGACTCTCCTTTTCCTGAAGAACTGCCAGCGGATACCGCACGGACATCAGCGCAAACGGCATATATTCCATCCAGCGCTGCACCACCTCCACCGGACAACAACCCTCCAGCAGGCCGCGTTTTCCCATAAATTCAATCCGGTATATCGGCGGGCTCATCTCCACGCGGCACTTTCCCAGTTCCGCAGAAAGCCGCCTCTGTTCCACGCACAGCCGGGTCAGCCAGGAAGCAGCCTGTTCCTTGAAACGAATTTCTTCCCGCAGCTGTGCGATTTGCTTTTCGTGGGTCTCCAACACGGAAAACGGATCTTTTTCATTGAGCAGCTCCGCCGTCTGCTGCATGGTGTAACCAAATCCGCGATAAGCCCGGCTGCGCATCAGGGCACTGACGTCCAATACGTCATAATACCGGTAGCCGGAGTTCTCTTCCTTCTGCGCCGTGACGATTCCTCTTTTTTCATACAGGCGAATTCCCGCAGCCGAGATGCCCAGCATTCTGGCCACGTCGCTGATCTTTCGCTTCATAGACTTCTTCTCTCCTTTCCTTCCTCCGGTTCCCTCTGTTTCAGAAAAAGTATAACATATTTTATGCCGCCTTCACATTGATTCAGCCAAAGCTGCTTCCGACTCGTTTTTCTCTTGCAGCCCTCCCCGCCTCCTGCTATGATAAAACCATATTGATGCGGCCCGCTGCGCCGCAGAAAGAGGAACTTTCATGTGCGAAAAGACCGACAGCTTTACCGTTCCGGACGAGGGCGAAAGCGAACTCTCCCTGGATCCGAATCTGAGCAACATCATCGTCCTGCAGGACGAAAATGGGAAAGACGTTTCTTTTGAATTTCTGGATCTGATCGAATACGAAGAAGAGGAGTACGTGGTGCTCCTGCCTGCGGAGGAGGCGGATTCGGAGGAGATTTCCGAGGTGGTCATCCTCAGGGTGACAGAAGGCCCTGACGAGGACACGGAATCCTACGTCGGCGTAGACAACGACGAAACCCTTCAGGCAGTCTTCGCTTTGTTTAAAGAAAAATTTAAAGAGGAATTCAACTTTACAGACGGGGAATAAAAGGCCGGAGGATCCCCCGGTCTCTCCCCAGCAGGCTCCCGGCGTACCAGTTCTCTGCATTTAAAAACGCTTCCGGCGCAGGCATATGCCGGAAGCGTTTTGACGTTTGAAGCAATGGCTCAGGGAAAGCCTCATCCGCCGGAGAGCGGATGCCGTCAGGGCCTTTTCCTTGCCGCAGGCGGTCAGACCGGCAGATACAGGTTCACCACGGTATGCCGCTTTCCGTTCTCATGATACCCGCCGATGCTGATGCAGAAGGGATCTCCCGCAAGATGCAGCCCTGCTGCCTGAAAATACGCCCGAATCTCTCCGGCGCAGTCGGCATAGGGAGAATGGATATCCCTCCGCTGGCAGGTGCACACTACGCAGTCCACCGGCTTGCGCACCGTCACCGCAGGGTCGTCCGCCACGCCATCCATCTCGAGCAGCGCGATCTCCTCCGCCTGCGCTGCCAGTGAGACCTGACAGGCGATGTCCTCCTTAAGAAAGTCCTCCGCCCGATACTGCACAAAATTCTGGATCAGGAACAGATACCTGGCCCAGTGCTTCATCACGGCGGGGGACCGGAGCGCATCGCCCTCCCGGTATTGCAGAGTATAAAGCCGGGGACTGAGCGTGCGCCGGCAGAAGTTGGGCTGTTCCTCCGCCATGTGCATCTGCTCCTGCGTCCAGCGCATTTTCTGCAAAAGCAGCTGCTTCATTGCGATCTCCTGCTCCATCCGCCCGATCTTTTCCCGGATAAGCGCTTGATACTCCTCCCCGGTGATATCCGTGTAGACCTTTTGCAGTTCTTCGATGCTGAACCCTTCGTTCCGCCGTGTACGGATCCCGATCAGCTTGGAGATGGTCTCTATGTCGTAATAGCGGATGTTGCTCCCCTCTGTCCGATAGGACCGGATGATCCCCGCCCGCTCGTAGTTGCGCAGCGTTTCATTGCTCACGCCGATCAGCTCTGCCACTTCTCCGATTCGATACAGCACGTTTCTTCCTCTTTCCTTTTCGCTTTTTCCTTTTGATTTTACACGTTCTCCCCTCCGAGAGAAAGCCTTTCCATGGGGAAAAGGAGCGGTAAAACGCCGCTCCTTTTGCATCGTTCCAGGCGATATTATTTTCCTTTTACGTAGGCAGCGGCCTCTCTGCCGGCGATCTTGCCGGAATTGAAGCCCCAGCCGAGGCACACGCCCCGAAGGTCCACATACGCCACGCCGTCGAGGACATTGCCAATGCTCTCGACGCCGACGCTGTACAGGCCGGGGATCGCCCTTCCCTCGTCGTTAAGCACGCGCATGTATTCGTCCACATCCACGCTGCCCAGACTGTTGTACACCAGCGGGCAGCCCTGCACTGCGTAGAAGGGACCCTTGCCGCCAATGGCGCTGAGGTACTGCGGCAGCTTGCTGTAATCGCCGTCTTTGCCCTCGGCGCACCACTGGTCATAGCGGGCGACATTGTCCTTGAGGGTGCGGGCATCCATTCCCGTCAGCTCCGCCAGTTCTTCCAGGGTATCCGCCTTAAAGATCACGCCCTGTTCCTGCCCTGCCGCAAAGACCTTTTCGATGTTTTCCATGGGCATGTCGCAGGTCAGCGGCTGGATCAGATAAGAATCGGGGGGCGTAGTGGTCTGGCCGAGGCCCTGCAGGCCCTGCGCCTTGAGGATCTCAAGCTGTGGCTGGGAGAGGATCGCCCAGTAATAGCTGCCGTTTGCCAGCATGTAGTTGGTAGAACCCACGGCAGAATCGGTCTTTTCGTCCTCGTCCATAAAGCGGGCGCCCGTATGGTCGACGCGCATCAGAACCGAGCAGTTGGCGATGGTGTAGGGGATCGCTGTGTCGTAGAGGGACAGGCCCTCTCCCGTCACGTTGACGAACAGGCCGGACTGATGAGCGCAGGTGCCGCCGGGATTCTTTTCGGCCGCTCCCGCCTCGAGCATCATCTCAAAGCCCTCGCCCACGTTCTGCTGCAGGCCCAGCATCTTGTAGGAATAGCCGTTGTATTTGACCATCATTTCGGCGTTGCCGGCATAGCCGCCGGTCGCCACGATCACGGCGGGCGCGTGGATAGTCACCTTCGTGCCGTCCCACCTGACCGCCTCAACGCCGGCGATGGCGCCGCTCTCATCCAGAATCAGGGACTTGCCGGTGGTCTCAAAGAGAACGGTATCCACATCCCTGACGAGCGATTCAAAATAATTGTTGACCGACATGGTCGAATAGGTGCTCTTTTCCGCGTACTTGACAGAGTAATGGCTGAAAAGCTGGTCGGAAATATGGGTGCCATAGGAGCCCTCCGCAAGGGTCGTGGTGGGCTTGACGGGCACAAGGTCGAAGCCGTTTGCCGCCAGCCAGTTGGCCGTGTCGGCGGACTCCCGCAGGAAGGTGCGGATCAGATTGCCCTTGGCATACCAGTGTACTTGGCTCATCCACTGCTCAAAAAGATTGTCCGCATCGAATTCATAGCCGGCTTCGATCTGGCTGTCAGCGTCGAGCGCCATCAGTGTGGAAGAGAGAGCGCCGGTGCCGCCCAGACGGCCGGATTTCTCCACCAGGATCACCTTGGCGCCGCCCTGGGCCGCTTTGGCTGCCGCCGCGCTGCCCGAGGTACCCGCGCCGACGACCACCACATCGCAGGTGTATTCTTCGCTTGCAGCGCTCTTTTCGACCGGGGCGTACAGCGCCGCTTCCTCGGCGCCCGCCTGCAGCAGGCAGTCCTTGACCGCAGCGAGCAGGCCCTGGCTGGTCGCCGTCGCGCCGGAAATGGCGTCCACCGCCAGAGACTGTGCCGCCACGATGCGCTCCGGCAGAGCGTCCTTAACAGTGGCAACAATGTTGGGCTGATCGTTCAAAAGCGCCAGCGCCTTGGCCGCGCGCACGTTGTCCGGATCAATCAGAGGATTTTCCGAGGGGATGGTCTCCACCAGCTCCACCGACTCAATGGCGGTTTCGCTGACCTTGACCTTCGCCACGACGTAGCCGGTGTGGCCCTTGGCCTGCGCGGTATAGGTGCCCGCCCTCATGGACAGGGCCGGCGTTTCTTCACCGGCGGCCTGCCGCAGCGCGTCCGCCGCAGCGGTCCTGATGGCAGAGGATGTCACCGTCGCGCCGGAGACCGCATCCACATCGGCTCCGCCCGCTTCCAGGATCTTTCCGGGCAGCTCCGCGATGGCGCGGCTGCCGACGCCCTCTGTTTCCTCCGGGCCTTCCGCCGTCACTTCGGCGATCTTTCCGCCTTCTATTTTGACAGTAACCGTCACGTCACCGCCAAACCCTTTGGCCACAGCGGTGTACGCGCCGTCTCCGCCTTTTTCTTCAGCGGCAGGCGCAGTGTTTTCCGGAGCGGCAGCCGGTTCCTGCGTCTGTACCACCTCGGCCGTTTCAGGGGCCTGTGCGGGTTCTCCCTGCGCGCAGCCCGTAACCGTGCCCAACAGCAGCAGCAGCGCCGCCGTTGCAGACAGAATACGATATTCTTTTTTCATAGCACCGTTCTCCTCATAGAATGTCAGAGATTCCGCTGGCCAGCCGTTCTCTTGTGAAAATGCTATCACCTAAAGCCGCTTTACAGTCAAGCAACTGTTTTTTCCAAACAGATGATTTGTTTTACAGTTCTTTTTTGCATCAAAAAAGCTGCGTCCGGCGCTTTACCGGACACAGCCTTTTTTCGCTCTTTTTCCATTTGCCCGCAGAGCCGCAGCCGTCTTATTTTCCCGCCACCTGCAGGCCAGAGATAAACAGGCTCGGAGAGCCGACGCCGCTCATGCCGAAACGCAGATCGCTGCCCACAGCGCACACGTCTCTAAGATACTCAAGGAAATTGCCGGTGACAGTGATCTGCTCCACCGGACGGCCGATCCTGCCGCCCTCGACCACAAAGCCCCGCGCCAGCAGCGAAAAGGCCCCGGACACCGCGTTGCAGCCAGCGTGCAGGCCGGAAATATTCGCGATCAGAAGGCCGTCGCCCATGCCGGCGAGCAGCTCGTCAAAGCTCTTTCCGCCCGGTTTCTGATAAAAGTTGCTGGGAGAGACCCCGACGGGCGAGGCGGCGGAGGGCTTTCCGGCGTTGCCCGTGGTGGCACAGCCAGCCTTTTTGGCGGTTTTGAGATTGTGGAGAAGCGTCCTGAGTACACCCTTTTCGGCGACGACGGTCTTTTCCGCCGGCACACCCTCGTCGTCAAAGGCCGACTGGCCCGGCGCCATGGGGCACATCGGATCGTCGATCAGGGTCACCCGCTCGTTGCCGATGACCTCCCCTTCCCTGCCCGCCAGCAGGGACAGACCCTTCTGCGCGGCATCGGCGCTGAACATGCCGGAAAACGCCTCCAGGAGATCTGCTGCGGCGCTGTTTTTCATCACGATCGGGTAGGTTCCCGAAGGCACCGGCGACGCGCCGAACTGGCTGAACAGATCCTCCGTCGCCTCTTTGACCAGCCCGTCGATGTCCAGCTCGCCCAGGCTGCGGGCGATGCGCCAGGCAAAGCCATCCTTGATCTGCCCGTCGATCTCTGCCATGGGGCTGACGTAAGCAAAGCAGCTGCCGCTGCTTTGCTTGAGCGAAAGGCCGCGGGAGTTGACGATGTTCTTTTCTCCGATGGTGGTGCCCAGCTTGCAGTGAATCAGCTTCCGGATGCGCGGGTCGGCGGCCAGTGCCTTTTTTTCCAGCTCCCTCGCCAGAGCGATTTTCTCCTCCGCTGTGGCCGAAAGCAGCGCCGGATCGACGGCGGGCGCTTCGGGATACTCCTCCGCCCCGGCGTAGACCTCCTGCTCATCCTCCGACTCGATGACTGCGGCGCTCTCCGCCGCCAGACGGAGCAGCCGCTCCGGATCGTCCTCCATCGATTCGGTATAGGCGTAGCCCATATGGCCGCAGTCCGCCCGCAGGCTGATGCCCGCCGCGCCGCTCACCTCATAGCTGTCGATGGCGCCGTCGAGCAGGCCCACGGAAAAGCTCTGGCTTTCCTCAGCATAAACCTCCGCAGCCTTCATTCCCTCCGGCAGCCGGGAGAGACAGATTTCATAACGCTTGAGATCCATTACAGCGCACCTCCTTTGCCGCCGACGGTGATCCCCTGAACCCGAATGCGCGGCTGACCCACGCAGGTGGGAACGGAGCCGGAAAGGGAACCGCACATGCCCGTTCCGAGCCACATTTTCGGGCCGACGCGGTCGATCTTCTGAATAACATCCGCGCCCTTGCCGATCAGCGTTGCACCCCGGACAGGATGCAGGATCTTTCCGTCCCTGACCCAGTAGCCCTCGCTGACGGCGAAATTGAACTCGCCCGTCATGGGGTTGACCGAACCTCCGCCCATGTTCTTTGCATAAAGGCCCTCGCCCATGGTGGCGATCATCTCTTCTTCGTCATCCGTGCCGGGGGCGATAAAGGTGTTGTTCATGCGGCTCGTCGGTGCAAAGGTGTAACCCTGCCGCCGGCCGCTGCCGGTGGGCTTCATGCCCATCCTGCGGGCTCCAAGCCGGTCGATGAGATAGCTCTTGAGAACGCCGTTTTCGATCAGGACGTTGCGCTGCGTGGGCAGGCCCTCGTCGTCCATATCCAGCGTGCCCCACTGGCCCGCAAGAGTGCCGTCATCCACGGCGGTGACGCAGTCCGCCGCGATCTTCTGGCCCATCTTTCCGCAGAAAACCGAGTTTCCCTTGGCCACGGCGGTGGCCTCGAGCGCATGGCCGCAGGCCTCGTGGAAGATAACGCCGCCGAAGCCGCCGTCGATCACCACCGGCACAAAGCCCGAGGGACACTCCGGCGCGTGGAGCATGGTGACCGCCTGCCGCGCCGCCTCCCGGCCGAGCTGACAAAAATCGATCGTGCCGGAAAAGACCTCAAAGCCCATGGTGTAGCCGGGGGCCACATAGCCGGTCTGAAATTCCGTACCGTTTGACGCCACAGCCTGCACCATGGCGCGGGTGCGAACCCGCTCGTCTTCACCCCAGAGCCCTTCCGAGTTGGCCACCAACACCCGCTGACTGCTCTCGAGCAGGCGAACGGCCACCTGAGAGATCTCCTGTGAGCTTTCTTTCGTCACCCGATGAGCCTGCCGCATCAGCTCGATCTTCTTTCCGTGCGAAACCGAAGAGGGCGCCACGACAATGGGGGAATGGGCGGCGTAGCCCTGCGTGCGGAAAGAAAAATCCCCTTCAAAGGGAACGCCCGAAAGGGCTGCCGCCGCCTGTTTCGCCGCCGCGACGAGCGCCCGCTCCGACGTGTCGCTGCAGCAGGCATAGACGCAGCGGTTTCCCTGCAAAATGCGCACCCCCGCGCCGTAGGAGCGGCTGGCGGCCGCGTTTTCCACCCGGCCGTCGAGCATGGACAGGCTCAGCCCGTCCGCGTCCTCAAAAAAGAGCTCTGCAAAGTCGCCGCCCGTCGAGAGCGCCGCCCGCAGCACGTTTTCCACTGTGTTCTTTCTGAGCAAAATGCTTCCCTTCCTTTCTTAATTTCAAATCTCTATTTCAAAAATTTTTGAACGGATACACCGGTTTTCGCCTTTGGCCTGCCAGGCAGCAGAAATCGGAAGGTACAAAATCAAAGCTTTCCTCCGTTTTGGGCAAGGCCCAAAAGCCGGACAGGGCCTGAGGGAGCGCTGCGTACCCCACGAACGCGGCCGCTTCCGCTTTCGTTTTACTCCTCCGGCTTCCACCGGGGCCGCTGGTCTCTGATCTGTGCGATAGTCCGCTCGCTGCCCTGATCGGAGGGTTGATAATAGATTTTTCCCTGGACGCTGGGCGGCATATACTGCTGCGGGATATAATGCCCGGGAAAATCATGCGGATACTGGTAGCCCTTGCCGCTGCCAAGCCGGTCCGCCCCGCCGTAGTGAGTATCCCGCAGATGGGCGGGCACTGGTTCGTCCCGGTATTTTTTCGCGTCCTCCATAGCGGCGTCAATCGCCATCACCACGGAGTTGGACTTGGCCGATTCACACAGGTAGATGATCGCCTGGGCGATCGAGAGCCGCGCCTCGGGCATGCCGATCTTTTCGAGCGCCTCCGCCGCTGCCACCGCCTGCACCATGGCCTGCGGGTTGGCAAGGCCGATATCCTCGCTGGCGTGCGCGATCAGCCGCCGCACCGGGATCCTGGGGTCCACCCCGGCATAGATCATGCGGGCGAACCAGGCAAGCGCCGCGTCCGCGTCCGATCCTCGGAGGGACTTACAAAAGGCGCTGAGCATATCATAAAACTGATCCTCTCCGCAGAGCATCACCTTTTGCTGAATGGACTCCGCCGCGATCTCCTTCGTGATGTGGATCGTGCCGTTTTGATCCGGCTTTGTGGTCAAAACTGCCAGCTCCAGAGCGTTGAGCGCCACACGCACATCGCCGTTGGCCGCGTAAGCAATGTGCTCCAGGGCCTCTTCCTCCATGCGGACGTCCTTCTGTCCAAAGCCCCGCTCCCCATCTGAGAGCGCCCGCTCGACCGCGGTCTTCACCTCCGCCGTTCCCAGGGGATAAAACTGAAAGATCCGGCAGCGGCTGACGATCGCCCCGGTCATGGCGATCATGGGGTTTTCCGTGGTGGAGCCGATGAATTTGACCGTCCCCTTTTCCAGGGCCGGCAGGATACTGTCGGACTGCGCCTTGTTCCACCGGTGACATTCGTCGAGCAGAAGGTAAGTGGAAATGCCGTAAAGCTTCAGCCGGTTCTCCGCCTGTTCGAGCACCTCCCGGACGTCTTTGACGCCGGAGGTGACGGCGTTGAGTTTTGCAAAGGCGGCGCCGGTGGTGTTGGCGATGATAGAGGCAAGGGTAGTCTTTCCACAGCCCGGCGGGCCGAAAAAGATGGAACTGGTCAGGCTGTCCGTCATGATCGCCCGGCGGAGCAGCCGCCCTTCGCCCACGATATGGCTCTGCCCGATGAACTCATCCAGCGTCCGGGGTCGCATCCGGTCGGCCAGCGGGGCGCTCTTTTTCGCCGCGCTTTCAAAAAGATCCATGGTCTGCCTTTCCTCTCTTTGACGGGGGTATGCCGCTGTGGCTGCCGTACAGCCTCCTGGGAAAGCCCCGGGGCTGCCGGAGGGCAGCGGCCCTCCCAAATTTTTATTCCGGCGGTCTCCGCCGTGGAAGCCCTCGCTTTTGAGCGGCCTGATTTGATTATAGTATACGTCATCGTCCGCAAGCGTACAAGGCGATTCGTTCCATCCCCCTGCTTTCCGGGCTGCGGCGGCGTTTTGCGCGTCTTGCTCCGGCCTGTCGATCTCCTTAAGAAATCGCGCGAACACTTTTCTGCCGCTGCGCCCTGTGCTATAATGACCGCATCGGCTACTGAAAAATTTTCCTATATCAGAATTGATGGAGGCGTCCCATGGCTCAGCTCAGACGGAAGGACAAAGCGCTCGACAACGAAACCACCCTCCAGGTGCTGCAAAGCGCCCTGTACGGCATGCTGGCCACCTGCGGCCCCGAAGGGCCCTATGCCGTTCCGGTCAACTACGTGTTTTCCGGCGGCTGCATCTACTTCCACTGCGCCCGTAAGGGGCAGAAGCTGGACAATATCGCCCTGGAAGAACGGGCCTGCTTCACCGTCGTGGAAGAGGGTGCTTCCCTGCGGGAGGATCTTTCCTGCAACTACCGCTGCGCCATGGCCTTCGGCACGGTAAAAGAGGTCACAGAAAAAGAGGAGATCCTGCGCGCCCTGCGGCTCCTGTGTGAAAAATACTACGGCGGCTGTACGCTCGCTCTCGAGGGGGGAACAGTGGTAACGGAGGTTCCTCATTTTGTGGACCACACCGCCTTTTCCGCCGTCCGGGTCTTTTGCCTGAGCTGCACCCGCATCACCGGCAAGGGCTGGCACGGCCCGCAGGAGGGCTGACTTTTCCGTGTGCGGCGGCAAATCTGAATCTTTTCGCGATTTGCCTTGATAAATAGTGAAAGAACCACTATAATACAAACATTCTCCCAACTGTTAATTTGTTGACACTTCCGGCGGCCGGGCGGCAATGGAGCCCCCGAAAGGAGGCTTCCCGCGCGTTTGCCGGTTTTCATTTTTCAATGCTCATTCTTTAAAGGAGGCCTCATTATGCGCGTCTACAATTTTGCGGCCGGGCCGGCCACGCTCCCCCTCCCCGTTCTTGAAAAAGCGCAGTCAGAGCTGATCGAGCACGGCAGTGACGGCATGTCCGTCATGGAGATGAGTCATCGCTCAAAAATGTATCAGAAGATCATCGACGGCGCCGAGTCCTCTCTTCGCCGCCTGATGCATATCCCCGAAAACTACTCCGTGCTGTTTTTGCAGGGGGGCGCCTCGACGCAGTTCGCCATGGTGCCCATGAACCTGATGAAGAGCGGCAGGGCCGACTATGTCGTCAGCGGCGTGTTTGCCAAAAAAGCCGCGGCCGAAGCGAAAAAATACGGCCAGGTGCACGTGGCCGCCTCTTCCGCTGACGAAAACTTTTCCTGCATCCCTCAGATGACGGCGGGCTGCTTTGATCCTGCGGCGGACTACGTCCACATCACCACCAACAACACCATTTACGGCACCAGCTACCGGACAAATCTGCCGCCTGTGGGCAATGTTCCCCTCGTGGCCGACATGTCCTCCAACATCCTTTCGGAAGAATACGACGTTTCCAAATTCGGCCTGATCTACGCCGGCGCTCAGAAGAACATCGGCCCGGCCGGAGTGACCCTCGTCATCATCCGAAACGACCTGCTGTCAGAACCCGCCGTCGCCAACACCCCCGCCATGCTTTCCTACAAGCTCATGGCGGAAAACGGCTCCATGTACAACACGCCGCCCACCTACGGCATCTACATGGCCGGTCTGGTCTTTGAGTATCTCGAATCCATCGGCGGCGTCAAAGAGATCCAAAAGCGCAACGAGGAAAAGGCCGCTCTCCTTTACGACTACCTCGACGCCACGGACTTTTTCACTGCTAACGCCCAAAAGGGCAGCCGCTCCATTATGAACGTTACCTTCGTCGCGCCGAGCGAGGAGCTCAACGCCAAATTCGTTCAGGAAGCGGCGGCCGCCGGCCTTATCAACCTCAAGGGGCACCGGGCTGTGGGCGGCATGCGGGCGAGCATCTACAACGCCATGCCTTACGAGGGCGTTGCCGCGCTCGTGGCCTTCATGCAGAAATTCGAGACCGAAAACCGCTAGCACGCCGTGCGCCCGCTGAAAAGGAGATTGACCCAAAATGAACCAGATCAAGACTCTCAATAAAATCGATCCCGTCATCCAAACCGTGCTGACCGGCTATGAAGTCAGCGACAGCATCGAAGCGCCCGACGGCATTCTCGTGCGCAGCGCCAAGTGCCACGATATGGTCTTCAACCCCGAGCTCAAGGCCATCGCCCGCGCCGGCGCCGGCGTCAATAACATTCCTCTCGACCGCTGCGCCGCCGAAGGCATCGTGGTCTTCAACACTCCCGGCGCCAACGCCAACGCCGTCAAGGAGCTGGTCTTTGCCTCCATGATGATGACCAGCCGGAACCTGATCGCCGCCATCGACTGGTGCGCTACCCTCAAGGGAAATCCCGACGCCGCTGCCCTCGTCGAAAAGGGCAAGAACCAGTTTGTCGGCCCCGAGCTCAAGGGAAAAACCATGGGCGTGATCGGCCTTGGCGACATCGGCGTTATGGTAGCCAACGAGGCTTATGCCATCGGCATGAACGTCATCGGCTTTGACCCGTTCATCTCGGTCAACCATGCCTGGAAGCTCTCCCGCGCCATCGAGCACGCGGATTCTCTGGATTACCTCATCCAAAACAGCGATTATATCTCCATCCATGTGCCCCTTTCCGACAAGACCCGCGGCTACTTCGGCGAAAAGGAGCTGGCTCACTGCAAGCCCACGGCGACCCTCCTGAATTTCTCCCGGGCGGAGCTGGTGGATATCCCCGCGGTGCTCGCCGCCCTGGAGGCCGGCCAGATCGCCCGCTATATCGTGGACTTCCCGACGCCCGAGGTGATCGGCGCCAAAAACGTCATCGCTATCCCTCATCTGGGCGCTTCCACTCCCGAGGCGGAAGAGAACTGCGCCCGGATGGCCGCCATGCAGCTCAGGGATTACCTGGAAAACGGCAACATCCACAATTCCGTCAACTTTCCCGAGTGCGCCATGCCCCGCTCCGGCGCCATGCGCATCTGCCTGATCCACCGGAACATCCCCAACATGGTGGGCCGCATCACGGCCATCCTCGCCGAGCGCAACGCCAACATCGCCAACATGGCCAACCGCAGCCGCGGTGAATACGCCTACACCATGCTCGACCTGGACGAACAGCTCAACCACGGCCTGGAAACGGCGCTTGAAGAGATCGACGGCGTCATCCGCGTGTTCCTGTACCGCTGAGCCTTCCGTTCTGCGGTAAACCCCCTCCCCGAAAAAGGGATCCAAAAATAATAAATCCCCCCTGCTAATTGGGGGGGATTTATTATTTACTGTTTTTTCAGCTTGATAAACCCGTAGCCCTCATCTTCTGTCACGCCGAAGGCTTCCAGACTCAGGCTGTCACCCAGCTCCATGGCGTTGACGCTGAAATGCCAAATGTGTCTTTCGCCGTCCATATTTTCACCTCGTTTTCCTTCCGGGAGCTCTCATCACCATTGCCGCAAAAAAGCAGAGCCGGGTCGCATCTTTTTCTTCTGCGGTTCTGCCTCTGAGGGGCATTTCCCTGCCGGATGACTAAAAACTCAAAAAAGATCCGGCTCCTCTGTGAACCGGATCTTTTCGTCTGCGATCCCTTCCAGCGCTGCGCCCGCCGCCTGCGCGCGCGCCGTAGGATTCCGTCATTCTTCTTTGTCCTCTTTGCCTTCTTTCCCCTTGACCCGTTCCTCTTCGGCGCGGTTGTCGGCAATCTGCGCCTTGAGATGGCCGATCACCGTGCAGCGGCTGCGCAGGGCGTCCACGTTCAGGTCGTCCTGCTCCATCATCTCATAAAAGGCTTTGCCCAGGTCGCAGAAATCCTGCTCCATCTCCGCCTCCATCTTGGCACGGGCCGCCTTGAGCTTGGTGATCTCCACCAGTTGCTCGCTCTTGTCCGCCACAGCATTGGCGCCCCGCAAAACGCCGGACTTCACCTTGTCAAAAAAGTCAGCCATTTCCTCTTCTCCTTTCACGGCGCAATTTCGGCACGTTTTTCCAGCTTCTTCGCCGTTTTTCTTTTCAGCACAGACGCAGTGTTTTTCTCTTTCGCTCCTGTTGCGAGCCTCCCGCGTCCCAAGACGTACCGCTGTTCCGGATGGTATTTTCTACTGGCGGCCCCTCTTTAAAAGGTATTATATCACAGTTTTTCCTGCGGCGCGCACGTTCATACCGACGATTTCGCTCCGTCCGGCGTCATTTGGGCACAGGGGCGCTCTGCCGGCTCTGCGGATCGTAGCGGGCGATGAGAAAACAGATGGGCATCCCCTCAGAAGAAAACCGCTGCTCGTGCTCCGTAACAATATTTCCTTCAAAATCGCTGCGGTGCAGGTCGCCGGTCTCGTAGGTGATTGTAAATTCTCCCGCTTCCCGCAGGTAAAATTTGCTCCAGCGAAAAAGCTCCTCGTTGTCTGTTTTGAAGCGGATCTCGCCCCCTGGCTCCAGAAAGGCCTTGTACTTTTGCAGCTGGCGGGTATGGGTCAGCCGGTGCTTGTGATCCCGCCCGACGGACCAGGGGTTGCAGAAATTGATATAGATCCGGGCTACCCGGTCTTCCGGAGAAAAGATGTCTAAAATCCGCTCAATGTCGAACGCGGTCAAAAGAAGGTTGTCCACCGGCCGCTCCTGCGCCTTGAAGGCGGCGGAGATCAGCCGCCGGGCCGGGCCGAGCACCTCGTCCTTCCGGTCCACGGCCACCACGTTCCACCCGGGGTTTTGCAGCGCCAGCGGCCCTGCGAAGTATCCCTTGCCGCACCCAAGTTCGAGATGGATGGGCTGCTTTTTGGCAAAGCGCTCCGCCCACCGTCCTTTCACCTTCCAGGGTTCCGCCTCAAAGTATCCGCTGGCCAGCAGCTCCGGCCTGGCCCATGGTTTTGCCCGCATCCGCACGTTCGTCGTTCCTCCGTTTCCATACTGAATGTTTCGCAAATATTTTTCAGAAAACCCCTTTTTCTTTTCCCCGGGGCATACTAAAATGATCCAGGACGCAGGCTCCTGTCCTTCGCCCGGACATTCAGCGCCCTACTTTGTCTGTTTCGAGGTCAATTTTCATGATTAACATCCGCAGCGCCGCTACAAAGGACATCCCCGCCCTGATGGGCATCATGAACCACTACCGCCGCCATTCCAACGCCATCTGGACCCGCGACCTGTGCACGGCAGAGGACGTGCGCCAGTGGCTTCGGGAACACAGCGCCCCCAACCGGCCCGCGCTGGTAGCCGAAGAAGACGGAACGCTCCTCGGTTACGCCTCTCTTTCCTGCTTCCGGCCTTACGGTGGCTATCGCTTTACGGCGGAAAACAGCGTATATCTTGTCCCTGGTCAAGAGAGCCGCGGCATCGGCACCGCCCTGATGAAGGAGCTGCTCCTTCGGGGCAAAAAGGCTGGTCTTCGGGTGGTCACCGCCTGGATCGACGGAGAAAATTCCGCCTCCGTAGCTTTTCACACCGCCCTGGGATTTGAGACTGTGGGCACCATGAAAGGAGTCGGCGTGCTTGACGGCGCCGCCCGCGACGTGGTGATCCTGCAATATACGCTGTAACGCAGGCTATGCTGCCGGTCCCCTTTCTGAAAAAAGAGCCGCGCTCATTATAGCATCTGTCCGGCTCTGTTTCAATTGCAGCAAAGCCGGCAGACCAAAGACAAAACAAAAAGCAGCCGCACAGAAGGCTGCTTTTTGTTTTGTCTTTCCTGTCTTCCACTCCGTCCTGGGATCACTGTTGCGCTTCCATCCGGGTTTCTTCCCGCCACTCTTTTGGAAAACGCAATGACCGCAACAATAGTTCCAGCGTCTCCATGGTCTTTTCCACAATGGAGTAATCTCCACATCGGATCGACCAGTCAAAAAGGATCCCTCGGGAAACTCTCAGGAGCATCTCCGCCGTTTCCGCGCTGTCGTAAGAGGGGTGGATATCCCCTTCGGCGATCGCCCGCTCCACGAGCTGAGCAAGATAGACGCTGAAAAATCTGCCTTTATCTACATGACTTCCGCCCCGTATCTTGATCTGCGCCTGAAACGTTCCCAGTTCAAATTCAAAGCCGACATTTTCCGTCCCGGCCACCTGCTCCCGAATGATAAAACGGATGCCCTCAACCGCCCGGTCAAAGGGCTCCTTCTCCGCAATACCCTCAAGCCAGAGGTCGAATCCCCTGACAATATACAGCGTGACCTCTTCCTTGGATCTGAAATAATGATAAAAATTGCCCACAGAAACCTTTGCTTCCCGGCAAATGTCCTTGATCGTCACGTTGTCCATTCCTTTTTCAAGGAACAATGCAATCGCAACCTCTCTGATCCGCTCTTTTGTTTCCAACGCCTGCTTCTGCCGCATTGTCATTGGTTTCTTTTCCATACTCTGTTTCAACCTTTTTATTCAGATAGCTTTATGATACTGATTTCTCTCAGGGATTGTCAAGTTCACCCAAAGGCACTCTTTCCCTTGACAGCAGGCGCAACCCACGCTATAATTTCATAGAGTAAATTCATCGAATTCATTCGACAAATTAATTCTATAAAATTACAAGGAGGGTTCCCATGAAATCGTCATTCAAACGCTTTTCTCTGCTGCTTGCGCTTGTTTTGAGCATCGTACCGCTTTTCACGGCCTGCCAAAGCACTGCGCCCGCCCCTGCGAATGTGCCACAGTCCTCTCCCGCTGTGGAGACTGTCTCTGATGAACAGGAAGCCGTGCAAAAGCCTGCGCCCGCACCCTATACCTATGCCGATACCATCGCCTGGGACGGCTGCTACGATGTCGTTGTAGTGGGCTTCGGCGGCGCGGGCGCCGTCGCGGCCAAGACTGCCGCGGACGAAGGGGCAAACGTCCTTCTTCTGGAAAAAGCGCCCGAAGGCCACGAGGGCGGCAACACCCGCTATTGCGGCCAGTTGTGGATGTACGGCCACGAAGACTACGAAGCAACGCTCGCCTATCTGACAGCGCTTCAGGGCAACCGCACCTATTCCCAGCCCATGCTGGAGGTCTACGCCGAGGGGATCGCCGGCCTGCGCACCACGCTTGAGGAGCAGTTTGGTACCGATCCGACCACCTTCGCGGACTGGGGAACCGTTCCCGCTCCGTCCATGAAGATGATGTCCCCCGAATATCCCGAGTTGCCCGGCTCTGACAGGATTTCCCTCTGCACCGTTCAGTGGAGCGCCGGCGACAGCCATCTGTGGCAGATCTTCCGCCAACATGTGGCCGGCCGTTCCGATAAAATCGACGTCTGGTTTGAATCCCCCGCTACTCGTCTGATCCAGGACCCCGAGACCAAAACCATCCTGGGCGTGGAGCTTGAACGCGGCGGAGAGACGCTGCGCATCCGCGCCAACAACGGCGTCATCATGACCTGCGGCGGATTTGAAAACAACCCGGAAATGGTTGAATGCTATCTGGGCATTGCAAAAAGCGCTGCCATCGGCACGCTTTACAACACCGGCGACGGCGTCCGTATGGTCATGGAAGTGGGCGCCGGCCTGTGGCATATGGACGTCTATGAAGGAGACGGCATCGGCGCGTTCGGCGGCGTTTCCTATGTTGTAGAGGAGGGCGAGCGGGCAGTGAAGTTCGACCACTCCGACGGTGCCGGCAATTTCGACATTCCCGGCAGCTACATTTTCGTCGGCGCCGACGGCAGCCGCTATCTGCGGGAGGACGAGGTCAGCCGTCACGGCCACATTTACCAGTGCGGCAACTGGGACAACCCCAAGCGCCCCACCCGCTCCTTCCTCGTCTACGACAGCGTCTATGCCGAAAAAATGGACGCCAAAGTCCCCGAACAGTTTAAAACGCAGATTCTCTGCGCCGATACGCTCGGAGAACTGGCAGAGCTTTGCGGCATGAACGCCGAAATTCTCTCCGCTTCGGTTTCCAATTACAACAGCTTTGCAAAGACCGGTGTGGATCTGCAGTACGGCCGCAGCGCCGATACCATGGTCGCCCTGTCCGGGTCCGGCCCCTACTACGCGCTTGAGCTCATCCCCGCCATTCTCAACACCCAGGGCGGCCCCCGGCGCAACGAAAACGCCGAGATCCTCGGCGCCGACGGCAATCCCATTCCCCACCTCTACGCTGCGGGTGAATTCGGCGGCATCACCGGCTTCATGTATCAGGGCGGCGGCAACATTGCCGAATGCATCATCTTCGGCCAGATCGCCGGCAGGAATGCTGCGGCTGAAAAGGATGCTCTGCCCAAGTACACTGCCTCCGGCAGGGTGGATTCTTCCTTTACCTACGTTCCTGGTGTGCTCACCGACCTCGGCACCGGCTTTGATGCCAGCGGTTTCGCTGAAAACGAACTCTTGGGCGTGAGCCATAACGGTATGGGCGGCGACCTTTACGTCAAGGTCACTATGGATGGCGACGCCATCGCCCAAGTGGAAGTTGTCGAGCAGAAAGAAACGGAAGGCATTGGCGACAAGGCGATCGAAGCCCTGCCTGCAAAGATTGTCGAAGCACAGTCCATCGAAGTGGACAACATCTCCGGTGCAACCATCACCAGCAAAGCCATCAAGGAAGCGGTGGAAAACGCCCTCTCTCAGACAAAGTAAACGATTTTCTAAAAAAGGATCCCGGAAGTGCTTCCGGGGTCCTTTTTGCCATAGCGGCACACTGCTTTTTCCATGAAACCTTTCTGGTTTATTCGACCGTAAAGATCACGCTGCTCGCCAGAGGAGAGACCTCTTCCTTTTCGGTGTGGGCGCGTACGTCGAGCCGGAAGGTTCCGGTTTTTTCCGCGTCGAAGGCAAAGTGCCAGTAGACCCAGCGGTCAGCGGTGGCATCCGCCGTTTCGCAGGCAGTCCAGGTCTCGCCGCCGTCCATGGAAAACTCCACCGCCGCGATAGCGGCGCCGCAGTCGTCGGCATACCCTTCAAAAACGATCTGATCGCCCACGGCGAAGCGGTTGCGGTCCGCACGGTTGACGATGGCCACCTTGGCCCCCGCCTGCTCGGGCGCAGCTGTGGCGCCGCCGGAAGCGGAAAGCTCGATCTCCGTCACCTGACGGGTGAAATACTTGGCGGCCGCTTCCGGCATCCAAAGCTGCAGCGGGGCGCCCTGGGAGGCGGGCAGTTCTTCCCCGTTGACCTGGTAGACCAGCATGGCGCCTTTTTCCAGGGCCACGGAAAGCGGAATGGGCAGGCCGTAGCCTTCGGCATCCCTGACCGTCACGGTGTCGGCGCCCTCCTCCAGCTCGGCAAGCTGAAGCACGTCCGCCAGCTTCACGCCGGTGACGCTGGCATTGGCCACAGCGGGGCCGTGGCCGCAGGAGCAGGACATCGTGCGGGTGGTGGGCTCCATGTCCACGATGGCGGCGAGATTAAGGCTGTAGGCCTTCTTGATGGTGCCGCCGACGTTGACGTAATAATCCTCCCTGTCCGCTTCCTCAAAGGCGAAGCCGGGCTTGGCGCAAAGGGCGGTCGCCGCCGTGCCGAACAGGCTGAAGATCTCGTCTGACGGCGTGATGGTCTCCTGGTCAAAGGTGAAGGCGCCCGTGACGTTTGCGATTTTGTCGTAAGCCTGCGCTTCGGCCTGAGACACCTGCATGCCCAGAAGCGCGGATTTTTCCATCCCGGCAACTTCCGACACCACAGCGGGCATGGAAGCGGCGTCCGCCGCCTGCTCCGCCAGAGGAACGGCGGGCGCGCACCCGGCCAGCAGCATGGACGCGCCAGCCAGCGTCGTAACGGCCCTCAGGCCGGTTTTTTTGTTGATCATCTTTTTCTCCTTTCGCTTTTCGCTCGCTGAAAACCGCAGTTTACCGGGCGTTGATCAGCTTTTCGATCGGTTCGGGCGACACGGTGCCATCCTCGTCCACGGAACGGACCATGATGACATAGGAGCCCTCCTGCGGCGGCGTCCAGGTAAAGTGCCAGTACACCCAGCGGGACACATCTGCGTTCTCAATGGGATAGGAGACCCAGCTCTTCCCCTGATCGAAGGAGAACTCCACCGCCGTGATCTTCTTGCCGAGCGCATGGGCATAGCCCTCAAAGGCGTAAGGCTCATAGGCTTCGATGATCTGGCCCTCATGGAAGAAGCAGATGCCGACGTTGGGCATATCCACATAGGTGCCGTCGTCGTCTTTGCCGCCCCAGTAATTCTGGGTCCAGACGGTCTCGTCGGGGATGGCGACGATCTCCGACATCTCCATGTAATTGAGGTAAGCGCCGCCAAAGCCAACGCATAGCATCAGGGGATAGCCCAGCCTGTAATCAATGGGCTCGCCATCGATCTCAGTGGCGACCAGCATGTCGTAGTCATAGATCCACTCAAGCGGCAGCAGCGACGGGCCATGCGTGCCGTAAGGAGGCTGGCCACCCATGGCGAAGGTGCCCTCGCCGCCGACGCGAACAGACCTGGCGTTTTCGTTCAGGCCGGCCCGTTCGAGAATATCCCGAAGCTGCACGCCGGTGACCTTACAGTTGGAAATGAGGGGGCCGCCCATGGGATTGACCATGCACTGCATGGTGATGGTCTTCGTCTCGACCGGGAAGCTCTCCAGCATTTCGCGGATCGTCATGGTCATGGGATTTTCCACTTCGCCGGCGATGAGGATCTCCCAGGTGTCATAGATGCCGTCGGTCTCGGGATCGGGCTCCAGGCCGAGCGCGTCCTTGGCGTAGCGCATGTACGCGCCCTCGCCGTCCATCCAGGCGTACCACATCGCCTCGTCGTTGCCAACGACAGTGTCCTGCTCCCAGGTGAACTCACCGGAAACGACGCTGGAATTGAGGTCAGTGATGCCGCGCAGCACATTGTGCTTGACCACGTCCCACAGCTTCATGTCGTCGTAATCAGTGGCGTAATGGCAGCTCCAGCAGTCGCCGTCCATCGCCCCAAAGGTCTTGTTGCGGCCGTCATGCAGGCTGTGGATCAGGCCGCCGAAGGTGTTCTGACTCTCGATCGTGCCGGTACAGTTGTGGCAGTCGATGCACATCTGGACGGTGATCTCGATGCCCAAAGCGTTTTCCATCTGGCAGTGGGGATAATCCCTGAGATTATCCGCCAATACCGCCAGAGCCGCATGGCAGGCGCCGCAGCCGCGATTGTCGGCGTTGAGATAATAGTTGTTGGTGGAGACGTTGGAAATGCCCATGCGGCGGAAGCGGTTGTCCTCGCCGGCAGGGGTGCGCTGGATCTGAACGCCGCTTGCAAGGGTGCGGATCTCGGGCGCATATTGCTCTGCGCGGGCGGCGTAGGCCGCCTCCATCTGCTCGAGCACCTCTTCCGGGGTCTGGGGCTCAGCGGGTGCTTCACTGGGGGCAACTTCTTCCATAGCAGGCGTTTGTACCGGGGCCTCGGTCTGCGCGGGCGTTTCCACAGCCGGGGTCTCTTCTGCCGGCGCCGCAGCCGGAGCGGACGGCGCACACGCGGTAAGCAGCAGGCAGGCTGCCAGCAGCAAAACCATCGCTTTTCTCTTGAATTGATTCACGATTTTTCCTCCATTCTCTTTTTTCGCTCAAAATCCCATTCAAAAATTTTAGAGCTTAGCAATAGTTTGACAGATCGCCCGTTGCAAGAGAATTTCAGATCGTTTACAATTCTTATAGGTCTAACCCTATCACTCTTCCGACCGGAGGCGCGGCATGAACCATTCCCATCTCAAAGCGTTCCTCTTTGTCGCAGACTGCGGCAGCATTTCCTCCGCCGCCAAAGAGCTTTTTATCACCTCCACCTCCCTGCTCCAGCAGATCAATCTTCTTGAGCAGGAGGTGGGCTTCCGCCTGTTCGTCCGTTCTCACCGCGGGGTATCTCTCACCCCCGCAGGGCAGCAGTTTTACAAAGGAGCAAAGCAGCTCCTCGCCGACACGGACCAGCTGCTCGATCAGTGCCGCCGCATTTCAGACAGCCATGCGCTGACCATTGGCATCAGCGTTTACAAGCCCTATGATTTCATCCGCCTGAGCAATGCCTACAGTCTCAAGCACCCCAGCATCTCCTTTTCCTACGGGCGGGCGGAACCGCTTTTGACCGAGCGCCTGCTCGAACACCTGACGGCCGGCAGCTTCGACCTGATCCAGTGTGAATACCATCCCTGCCCGCCGGAATGGGAATACGGGATCCTTCCGCTGTCGCGGGACCGCCTGTGCTGCGTCCTTTCGCCGGCGCACCCGCTCAGCCGCAGGGATTCCATTGACCTTCAGGAGCTGGACGGCGCCGAGCTGTTCACCTTTTCCAACGCGGACACTGCCATCAGCCATCTGGAAAGCGCGATTGCCCGAATGGGCCTTCATATCCGCATCACCCGGGCGCTTTACAGCGACTACGACGTGCTCAAATGCTGCATGGCCGGCGGCATCTACCTTCTTGAGCAAAAGCTGGCGCTCGCCCTCGAAAGCCTGCGGGTCGTCCCGCTGACGCCGGAGATCCCGTTCATCCACGGCGTTGCGCATCTGCGCGCCGCAAGGCCATGCGTTCTTTCCTTCCTAGAATACATCCAAAATACGGTCCGTTTTCCGGCAGAGGCCCTCAAAGGATAAGGGCTTCCACCTTTTTCCTTTGCCTTACTTGGCTACGACCATGATTTCAACCGGCTCGTCAGACCTGACGCCTTCCGAAGTGACGGAGCGGATCATAAAGACATAAGCGCCCTCAGTGTCGGGGGTGAAGGTGTAGTTCCACCAGATCCACCTGCTGTGGTCCGCGCCGGTGGTGTCAAAGCTGGTCCAGGTCGCTCCGCGGTCGAGTGAGATCTCGATGGCAGTCACGTCGTTGTGGAATGCCGCGGCGTAGCCTTCAAAGATGAAGGGCTTGCCCACTTCAATGATCTGCCCCTCCTTCACGTAGGCGATACCGACGTTGGGATTGTTGTAATGGCTCACGCCATCTTCCTTGATCCAGCCGTTGTAGACCCATTCCACCCCGACGGGAGTATCCGCCACTTCGATCTCCATCACATTCTTGATGATGGAACCGGCTGCCATGGTACCGGGCCACAGCTGTACGGGATACCCAAATCTATAGGGGATGGGCTCTCCATTCACCTGGTAAACCAGATATGCGCCGTACTCTTCCATGGTCTTGAGATCGGTGGTCATCACGTCCCAGTTAAAGCCATCGCGGCTGCGGCAGTAGAGCTTGGTGCTGCCCGGCTGCATCTGCGCCTGCTCCAGCAGCCAGGAGACCGGGAGGCCGGTGATCTCGCAGTTGGAGATCAGGCCGCCGCCCATGGGGTTATCCGTGCAGTGGATGGTCATGGTGGTGGTGACAGAAAGCGCCTTTTCGATCAGCTCTTTCATAGTGAAGGTAACGGGATTGTCCACGGTGCCCTTGACCGTAATGGTCCATTCCTCCAGCACAGCCGGAGCCGGCTCCGTGCCGGCCATCTCGTTGGCATAGCGCTCGTAGTCTTCCGGCACATATAGCCAGTCATAGGAGAAAGCCTCTTCGGCGGTGACGGTCTTGTCCTGATTCCAGGAGAATTCGCCGGTCACCTCCGCCAGGTCGATAATGCCGCAAAGCTTTTCGTTCTTTACCTCGTCCCAGAGGGTGACGCCCTCTCCGTCGTTGGTGGCGGCATGGCAGCTCCAGCAGTCGCCGTCCATCGCGTCAAAGGCTTCGTTGCGGTCGTCGTGCAGACCGTGGATCAGAAGGCCAAAGCCGTTGACCTCCGTGACATACCCTGGAGAATAGCTGTGGCAGTCCAGACACTGACTGACCGTCACCTCAAAACCCAGAGCGCTGATCAGGTCCACGTGGTAGTAGTCCATATCGTTGAGCAGCCCACCCAGATCCTGATGGCAGGCGGCGCATCCGTGGTTGTTGGCGTCAAGATAATAGTTGTTGTTGTAGATGGTGGAGGCGGGGTTATGGTACACGCCGCCAAAGGTCTCGTCCGGCGTCCGCTGGATCTGCACGCCGCTTTCGAGCGTGATGATCTTCGGGGCGTACTGCTCTGCACGGGCCTCCATGGGCCTGGAAAAGACCTCCTCGTAAATCTGGTTCTTATCCGGCAGCTCTTCAGGCTCTTCCTGCGCAGGCTCCTGTGCGGGCGCGGGAGTCTCCGCCACAGGCGCCTGCGTCAAGGCAGGCGTCCCGGTTTGCTCCGGGGCCTGCGCTGGTGCGGCGCTGCTGCGTACAGCGCAGCAGCGCCGCCAGCAGCAGGCAGGTCTGTCTGATCTTCATGTCCATTCCTCTCCATCAAGGCGGAGACACTGGAAAAAGGCATTCCCCTGACGCTTTTCCACAACGTCGGCTGCATCGTTTCCCAGGAGGATCTCTGCCGCCGCGAACTGAATCTGTGCGGTGCATTCATCTTCGTCGACGATGAGTTCGACCGGACCGAGGTGAGCGAGATACCCGCCGGAGAATACCTTACCTACATCACCAGCGGCCTGGTCGATTCCGACGGACTGGGCCGGGAGCACCGTTGCCTGACGCTGGTGCTGGACGAGATCGAACGACAGGGCTGGCAGATCGCCGGGGACTATTTTGGTGAAGTGATCGCTAAGACCCCCGCCTTCCGCTACGAAGGGCGGGATACCATGACCCGGTTGCAGATCCCCATCTGCCGTTAAACAAAACAAGCACCCCGCGGCATCTTCTTTTCCGATGCCGCGGGGTGCTTGTTTTAAAAATCAATTTGGCTTCTCCAGCTTTTTCAAACGAATCTATCTTCTTTTTCCGCTTCGATCACCTGTTCCATTCGCTCCCGGGAAAGGCTTAAGAGCCGCCGGGCCTCCTCCCGCGGCTCTGCCCCTTTTTCCGGAAAGACTGGCGGCAGCAAATGCAAATGGAAGCAGGGCTTTTTCTTGTAGAGACGATAAAGTCCCCGGGGCTCATGCAGCGTCAGCACTGCCGGCACCACCGGAGCACCGGCAGAAGCCGCCAGCCGGAACGCCCCATTTTTGAATTGACGCAGCCCCCCGCAGTAAGGGTCGAGCACTCCCTCCGGATAGATCTGCACGCAGGCGCCCCTTTCAATGGCCTCCGCCATGGCGGAAAACAGCTCCTTCATGCAGTGCGGCTCCCGCGAAAGGGGAACGCCGCCCAGAATCCGCACCAAATGCCGGATGAGCGGAATGCGGAAATTGCACTCTAGCGTCACATAATACATTCTCCGGTTCCAGAGTGCCAAATCGATCATGGTGCAGTCCATAGGATGGATATGGTTGCAGACAATGACCGCTCCCTGCCCCCGGATCGCCTCGAGGTTCTCCCGGCCCTCGATCTTCAGCCCGTAAGCCGCCCGGTCAAAAACCGAAAGAAGCACCGCAGCCACCGCCCGCAGAAGAACGCCGCCCGCCCGCTGGAGAGACCGGTTCCGCAGGTAGTCGTGGCCCCGTTTGGTCTGGAATTTCAGCGGTTCCCACATGTGAAAGATCCGTTCTTCCTCCTGCGGCGGATTGTTCACCGTTCCGGATTCCATGCCTGCTCCTCCTGCCGGGCTGATGGCTCTGGCGCACAGTCCGTAATGGCCTGATGGAACATCTCTTCCGCCCGGCGGACGCAGGCGTCAAGGCTGTAGTTCCTGCCCAGCTCGCCGTAGCGTGCCTCCATTTCGCAGCGCTCCTTGGGATGTTCGATCCAGTAGTCGATCCTTTCGCTCAGCTCCCGGTCGTTTCCCGCCTCAAAAAGGCTCCTGTCATCCAGAGCAAACTGCGGCGTAGCAGACTTCACGCTGTCCGCAATAACCGGCACCAGACCACAGGCGAACGCCTCCATGCAGGACATGGCTTCGATCTCCACGTCCGCCGCATGCACATAAAGGTCACTTCGGGCAATCTGGCCAATCAGCTCCTCTTTGGAAAAAAAGCGCATCGTCACCGGAACGCCCAGCTTTTCCGCCAGGCTCCGCAGCGCCTTTTCCCGCGGGCCCTTTCCCGCCAGCACCAGTTCGATCTTTTCGCGATAGCGGGAACGGGCCACCGCCCGAAGCAGCACGTCCTGCCGCTTTTCCACGGAGAACCGCCCGATCATCAGCACGGTAAAGCGTCCCTTTTCTTTGACGGGGTTCCACTCCCTAGGCGGATGCACCGCCGGCGAAAAATCCGGATCAACGCCGTTGGAAATGACATACAGCTGCGCCCGGTAGCCGTGCTTTTCCAGCTCGCCGGCGATAAACCTGCTTGGGCAATGCACGTGCCCGCACCAGCGGTAGATGTAATGGTGAAACCAGCGGTAGATCAGCGTATTGATCCCCCCGCATTTTCCCAGATGGATGGAAGAAGTGATATTTTCCGGCTGCACGTGAAAGGCCGCCGTATAGGGTGTTCCCAGCCGCCGGGCAATGGCGATGCCGTGATGGGAAAGAGCGAAGGGCATGAGAAAATGCACCACGTCCGCCCAAGCGACCGCCCGCTCCAGCAGCGCGTCGTCCGGCTTTGCAAAAACCATTCCCTGCGCGTGGATCAGGCCGCCAAACCCCGGAACTGTCAGCTCCTGAAAAAGGTATGCGTCCTCTCCCAGCGGGTCCTCCCGGGCCATCGCCTCCGTTCCGGCCGCGGCGACCCGCACCTGGTGCCCATGCTGCCGGAGCACCTGCGCAAAGCGGCGTGAAGAGATCGTCGTCCCGTTATTCGCCGCAAAAAATTGATCTGTTACCAGCAGGATCTTCAATCAAAAAACTCCCCTTTAACACCTCACGCATCCTTCTTGCGCGAGCGTTTCTCTTTGTCTTTACGCCGAAGCGGCTTTTTTGCGGCCAGCCGCTTCAGCTCTTCCAGCGCCTCGCCGTGGCGCAAAGAGCGCATTTGCGGAAAGGCTCTCAAAAGCCTGCGCTCCATGCAGCCCATGCGCTCCCGTTTCTGCTCCCGGAAGATCTCTCCCTTTTGATGCAGGGCGATGGCCCCCTCCGCCAGCCCTTCGCCGATGCCGTCGGAAAGCCTCCGAAGCGCCTGCGCCGCCTCGTCCAGACGGTCAAGCCGCCGGTTCAGCTTCGCCACGGTCAGCACCGTCACAACGCAGTCCGCTGCAAACCCCGCCGCAATCAGCCCGAGCAGTATCCAGCCGGGCGTTCGGGGGATCCACAGCACCAGCCGTTCCATCAGCGGATGAAGGATCTTCACGATCCCCACGCAGGCTGCACCCCAAACCAGTGAAAACAAGGGGCAGATGTACCCTCCGATATTCAGGGGCTGTTTGGAATAATCCCACCAGCGATGATGAAAGAGCTTTTCCATCGCAAAGCCGGTCACCAGCTCCACGGCGCTGGTGAGAAGCACCGAGCCCAGATACAGCCACAAAAGATCGTCCTTCACCGGGGCCAGCGCCGCCGTTACCAGCACGATGCCCGCGCCGTAGATCGGGCAGACCGGTCCGTTTAAAAATCCGCGGTTGACAAAAGTTCCCCTCCGCACAGCGGCATAGATCACCTCGCAGCACCAGCCCAGGAATGCATACAGAAAAAAATAGCATCCATATTGATAGACTGTCTGCGCCATAGCTTTTCCCCCACAAGCGTTCTTGCTCCGCGCGCCGTTCCCCGGCGCATTTGCCCTAATGGTTATCATACCTTTACCACAGGGAATCTGCATCGGACAAAAGCACCTGTTCCCGCTAAAATTTCTCAGGCGCGGCGCACTGTCACGTTTTGGGACATTTTAAGCATTTTGTCTCACAAATATCCTCTCCAGTGCTATAATAAAAACACCGAAACGCCATGCAGCAGTTCACAGGAGGGAGAGTGTCCTCTATGCCCGGATCACAAATCACCAAACGCGCCCTTGCGGACGCCATGAAGCAGCTAATGGCTCAGCGCCCTTTTGCCCGCATCAGCATTGGAGACATCTGCGGCCTGTGCGGCATGAGCCGGAAGAGCTTTTACTACCATTTTCGGGACAAATACGATCTGGTCAACTGGATCTTCTCCAGCGACCTTTCCGCCCTGATGGAACAGAAAGAATACGAAAGCCTGTGGCAGTTTTTTGAAGCGCTGTGCCGCTATCTGCACCAGAACCGCGCCTTTTATGTCAACGCCTTTTCCGTGGAGGGGCAAAACGCCTTTGCCGGTCATTTTGCCGAGGTGCTCCATCCCATCATCCTCAGCTGCTTCCGCGAGCTGTTTCCCCAGGGAGAAAACAACGAATTCTGCGCCGTCTTTTACACTGACGCCATCCGCATGTCTTTGCTACGCTGGCTCCGGGAGGGCGCTTCCCTGTCGCCGGAGGAATATGCCAGGCAGGTTCGCTTCGCTGTGATGGACGTGGCGCTCAAGGCCGCAGACGAAGCGGCCCAGCAGTCCCTTTGACCCCTTTTCTGCCCTGATTTTTCATTTTTGCCCAGTAAGGAGATCTTTGCCATGAAACAGCGTACCGCCCGCCAGATCGCCATGGCCTTTACCGGCAGCTTTCTGGGGGCAGGCTTTGTCTCCGGTCAGGAGCTGATGCAGTTTTTCGCCGCCTTCGGCCCGTGGGGGCTGGCGGGAATGGTGCTGGCGCTGGCGCTTTTGGGGCTTTCCGGCATGCTGGTGATGCGCATCGCCAAGCGGACGGGCATCACGGAGTTTGACCGGATCGTGCTTCCCGGCGAAAAGGCCCCCTTCCTGCGCAAACTGCTCAGCGCCGCGTTTCTGATCTTTCTTTTTGGGGTGACGGTCGTCATGATCGCGGGCGGCGGCGCGCTGCTCGAGCAGCTTTTCGGCCTTCCCACTTTGTGGGGAAACGCCCTTTTGACCGTGCTCACCGCCGCGGTGGTGCTCCTGGGCGCGCAGGGTGTGGTGACGGCTTTCGGACTGGTCGTGCCGCCGCTGATCGCCGCAGCAGCTGCCATCAGCATCTGGTCTCTGTTTCGCTTTCCCGTGGGCGCACTCTTTTCCATGCCGGTCTCCGCAGAAAATCCGCTGCTGAGCAACTGGTTCCTTTCCACCGTTTCCTTCGTTTCCTACAACCTGCTTTCCGCCGTATCCATTCTGGTGCCCATCGCGCCGGAAGCGCCTTCGGAGCGGGTCATTTTGCGGGGCATTCTCCGGGGCGTCGGGCAGCTGGCCGTGATCTTCCTTTGCATTTTGCTGCCGCTCCTCCTGTTTCGGCCCATGCTTCAGGATTCGGAGCTTCCCATGCTGGCGCTGGCGCAGGCGCTTCATCCGGCGGCGGGGCTTCTTTATGGCATTTTGCTGTTCGGCGGTATTTTCGGCGCGGCGCTCTCCTGCCTGTTCGGCGTCACCTACCGGATCGGTCAGGCCCACATCCCCCATCTTTCCGGCTGGAAACTGACCGCGGTTCTCTCTATGCTGGCTTTTGCCGCCAGCTGCGCCGGATTTCAGGAGCTGGTCTCTACCTTTTTCCCCATCTGCGGTTATCTGGGGCTTTTCGCCATGGCAGGCATCGTGCTGCACAGCGTGCGCCTGTTTTCAAAGGGCAAAAAGACAGCTTCCCGTTCCTGACTCCTTTTCCGAATCCCTTCTGGCGTGCTCTCCTTTCCCTCTTTTTTAACAGGATCTGCATCAAAAAACGGCCGCTTCCAAAGCAGCCGTTTTTCGTTTTTCATTTTTTACCCGGGCATGCCGGTCTATTCCTCCGAAAACATGCCGTCCAGGATATCCCTCGCCTCCTGCAGATGCTCATAGGAAACATAAAGACGCAGCCGTTCCCGCTGGGGCGCGGTCCGCATGGCCAGCGCTGCGCCCAGCACCGGCCTTTCCAGGACCCGGATCCCCTTTTGGCGCAGGGCGTTTGCGAGCATCTGCCCCCACACCTTCCCCTTTTCCGCCAGCAGGCAAACATCCTCCGGCTCCGGCCGGCGGCCCCGGCCGCTTTTGCAGACCGGGCAGCGTTTTCCCTCAAACAGGCGACGGCAGTTTTCACAATACAGCATGGGTGTTTCCTCCCGAGGCATTGCCCTCATTTGACCCTTCGGGTGCTGAAATTATCCAGATGCCGGCCGCAGTGGCCGATAATCACCTTTTCCGCCACCGCGGGATCGTAGGCAAAATGGATACGCACGAACCGCGGGTCGGACTCTTTGCCGCCATTTTTAATGTGCGCCTCGATTTCAATCTCCTGCCCCTGATACCAGTCGATATACTGGCGCATAAGCCTGGCGTCCGCCCGGGTCATCGTTCCCTCCCCGCGGGAACAGTCCCAGCCGGTCCTCTGGGTGAACTGGCGGTAGGCCTGCGCCGGATCGCTGTGGAGCAGCTCGTAAAGGTCCGTAGCGATATGATAAAAGATTTCCCACAGGAGCTCCGGTTTGGTCAGGCAGTCTTCCAGCGACCGGTAGGCCCGATCCGTAAAGGCGATCCGGTCGGGGTAGATTCGCTCAAAGTAGCGGGCGATCTTTCCCGGGGTGTTAGGATATTCGCCGCAGGAGCGGATGTCGTTTGCCGCCGCTTCAATCTGCGAGAGCTGTTTCACCCTCCGCTGAAGGGTTGCCAGCTGCGCCGACAGGCCATAGTTTTCCGCCCGCAGGCGGTCTGTCTCCTCCTGATGTTGGCAGGCCAGCTGCTCCGCTGCCTCCCGCCGCTCGGACTCTGCAAGGTATTCCCGCATGGCCTCGTCCACATCCCCCTCGCTCTGGGCGCGGATACGTGCAATGCGCTCTGCATGCTGCGCCTGCACGATCAGCGCCCGGCAGCTGTCGAGCCGGAACATGCTCTGATAAAAATGCACGTCCTGCGCCAGGGCCCGGCGGAAGATCTCCAAAATCGTTTTTTCGCCCTTTTCTTCGATAAAGCGTGCGGAAAGGAACCGGTGCCGGTACGGGTCGTTTTCTTCGCTTCGATCAGCATGCGGCAAAAATAGCCGGATCGCCCCTCCGGCGCAGCCGTACCGGCCGTCCCCAAACAGGTGCATTTCACTGGAAAATTCCGGGCTGTCCGCATAATAAACCAGAGCGTTTCCCGCCACGCTCAGGGCCATCTCCTCTGGAGAGACCGGAAGAATCGCTGTTTGGGGCTCTTCCGCCGGCCGGCAGGGGCTCATGTAAACGATCGGGATCTCCCGTCCGGGATCAAAGAGCAGCGCTTCAAAAGCGGGGTAGTCTCCAGGCGACAGGCGCACAGGTTTTGCTGTCAGCCTTGCCGGGCCAATGGAGCAGACCAGCTCGGGATCTTCAAACAGGCCGCGGATCAGCCGCGGCACGGACAAGTCCGGCGGCTCCATGCACAGGCCGATAAATCCCGGCTGATCGCTGTATGTAACCACATAGGAGAGCGTCGCCGCTCCCGGTCCTTCGGCCTCAAATCCGATCTCAGTCGTCCACTCCCGTGGCGCAAATCCCTTTTCCGGCAACGGATTTTCGATGATCCTGCCAGCCCACCGTTCCTTCTCCGGCGCCTCTGCCGGAATGAAGCGGAGGGACTCGGCATAGATCAGATTCGTGTTCTCCTGATCGTAGAACTTTCCGCCCCATTTAAACCGGGTCCAGCGGGCTGTCTGGGGGTCTACGATACAGTGCTCCTGCCGGTTCCATTTTTTCGTTAGCCACAGGCGGATCCCTAGGATCACCTTCCACAAAAGATCGCACTGCACCCCCTCTGCCGGCTCAATCCGGAATTTTGCCTTATAAAACATTACGGCGTTGAGATCCTGCATGATCGCGCTCCTCCTTTGCATTGTCCGCCCCGGTGCTTTTGGCTTTTGTTTTTTATTTTATACATCATTATACATCATTTCGGGCCATAAGGGGAAATTGGGGCTTTCGCCTTACGCAAAAAAGAGCGGCCGAAGCCGCTCTTAAAAAAATCAGGACTTTTGGGGGATGGAAATCGTTCAGCCTTTATAGGGAGGAACGATCCCGATCTCACGCATCTGATCGAGCGCATCAATCATTGCGGGAGCAGAACGGGTGCCGATCAGATCCGCGCCGGCCATCAGGAAGCAGTAAGCATTCTGGGGACGGGGGAACTTGACGCCAGCCACCTTCAGCTTGACGTCGGTGCCCTTGAGGGTTTCCTTCATCATCAGGAACTGCTCCATGGTGGGGCCCTCGAACTGACCGGTGGCGGTCTTTGCGTAATTGGTGCCCGCTTCTGCAATGATCTTGCAGCCGGTGGCGATTTCTTCGTCGGTCAGAAACGCCGTATCAAGAATTACCTTAGAGATGTTGCCCTGACAGGCCTTGACAAAATCCCTGGTCTCCTGAAGCACTACGTCGTAATATCCGCTCCTGAGCGCGCCGATGTTCATCGTGGTGTCGATGGCTTTGGTGCCGGCCTTGACCGCCCGCTCACATTCTAAGACCTTCAGCTCGCTGGGAGAAGCGCCCCAGGGGAAGTTCACGCCCGTGGAGGCAGCACGTCGCTCCCGGCCAGTTCTTCCAGGATGACGGGCATCCAGAAATACGTAGCGGTGTAAAATGCGGCGCAGTTGTAGTTTCTGGCAGTCCTGCACCCTTCGCGGATGTCCGCTTCCGTGGTGTTTTTCGGAAGCACGGAATGATCGAAGCACTTGCCGATCGTCCACTTGTCCATTTTTGCGAGATTGACCATGATAATCCTCCTTCTTTGCTGTCGTCCGCGGCGCTCAAACAGGCTGGAAACCCTTTTATTGAACTGGTAAATCCCTATCGATTTGTGCTTTTCAGAGTGACTGTTCCCATTTTAGTGCTGTCTTTCTTTGATTGTAAATCACCTGTCTGAACAGGATACTCCTCAACCAATCAGTTGATTTACATCTTTTGTTTTTTGCATTATCATAAATATAATAAAAACGCAGAATCTTCAGAAAAATCTTTCACGATTACGGAGGTATTTGATTATGGCATGGAATATTGATCTGACAGGACAGGTCGCCATCGTCACCGGTGGCGGCCGGGGCCTTGGCCTGGCCATTGCCAAAGAGCTGACCATTGCGGGCGCGCAGGTGGTGGTCGCCGACATCCTGCCTGAAGCAGAGGTTGCCGGCAATCTTGACGCCCTCTCTCCTTTGGGCCTGCGGCCCATCCACATCCCCATGGATCTTTCCAGCGAGGAAGAATGCAAGGCTCTGGTAAAAAAAGTAGTCGATACCCTGGGCCAGGTTGACATACTCGTCAACAACGCCGCTCTTCACGGCGGAGAATGGCAAAAGGCTTTTGAGGTCAATGTGCTGGCCCATTTCTATCTCAACAGCGCCGCGTATGAAGACATGAAGGCCCGCGGCTACGGCAAGATCGTCAACATTACCACCAGCGGCACCTTCTCCGGCGGCGGAGGAGACATCAAATACAACGCCACCAAGGGCGCTGCCGACAGCCTCAACCGCTATCTCGCCCGGCGTTTTGCTGCCGACGGCATCAACGTTAACGCCATCGCCCCAGGGCCTGTGCTCACTGAAATGATGGCAAACTATCACGGTGAGGACGTCTTTGCGGAGCATTATATTCCTCAGATGCCCATCAAGCGGCTGCTCAAGCCCATTGACATCGCCAAGGTGGCGCTCTTTCTCTGCTCGCCCCTGTCCGACGCTCTGTGCGGCGAAACCATTCTTGCCGACGGCGGCCGCGTGCGACTCAATCCCTCCTGATCCGTTTTTGCGCGTTTCCAAAAGAGACCGATGCACAGCATCGGCCTCTTTTTGTCCTTTGCAAAGAAAAGGCGTTCCTCCGCGGCGCCTCCAAAGGCTGCTATGGGAAAGTTTCCGCGTTTCTCCCGGGTGGATCTTCCCCTGCTGCGGAATTATGCTTTTCCGCCAAAAAGCATAATTTATCTCTTTACTTTTTAAAACCATCATGTTATCCTAACAGCGTGTTATTATTTTCGAGTTTGATGACTTTTTCTGACATTTAGTCATCATTTTTAATGACCAATAATGACTTTTCGGTCATTAATCAGGAGGTGCCATGGCCCGCTATTCCGGACTGGATCCCCAAAAACACACCCGCATCCGCGACGCTGCCATCGCGCTGTTTTACGAGCGCGGTGAGGCAAGGGTGACCATTGAACAGATTGCACACCGAGCCGGCATTGCCAAGGGGACGGTGTATCTTTACTTTCCCAGCAAGGAAGATCTGGTCAAAGAGGTTTTCTGGTACTGTCACAAGCGCGAAGCGGACGCCGGAGACGCCGGCCTCGATCAGTTGCCCACTGCCTGCGACAAGCTCAAGCAGCGGGTCCACAACATCATCCGCTGGGCTCTGGCGCATCCGGAAGAAAACAGGATCCAGGCAAGGTACTACCAGGCCCACCCCTTTACCAACAACGGAGAAACGCCGCTGACGCTCCACTACAGCGCACAAAAGCGCCTGATCGAAGAAGGAATCCAAAATGGAGAATTCAAGCCGCTTCCCCTGCCGCTCCTGGGAGAGCTGATCAACAGTTCCGCCGCCGGAGTCATCACCTATTCAATGCGCTATCCGGAGGTCCTTGACGACCGCGAACTGATGGAGACCATGCTCGAGACCCTCGTGGCCGGACTGCGGGCAGAGCCCTGCCCCGCCAAAATGTGAAAATGCCGTTTCGCGGCCTTTCAATAAAACAATCGGAGGAAAAGAAAGCAATGAAAAAGAAACTCTTTGCCTTGCTTCTCGCTGTGGCGATGCTGCTGTCCCTGACAGCCTGCGCCACTCCCGCCCCGGCAGCCGATCCCGTTCCGGCGGATACTGCAGCCCCGACCGAAGCGCCTCAGGCGGCCGCCTTTACACCTGGCGCCTACACCGCTTCGGCTGACGGCCGCAACGGCCCCGTGACGGTCGAGGTGGTCTTCAGTGAAAACGCCATTGATTCCGTTACCGTGACCGAACACAGCGAGACCGCCGGTATCGCCGATCCCGCCATCGAGCGAATCCCCGCCGCCATCGTGGCAAAGCAGTCTCTCGCCATCGACGCCGTTTCCGGCTGCACTTTGACCAGCGATGCAATTGTGGCTGCCGTGACCGATTGCCTCATGCAGGCGGGCGGCGATCCCGCCCAGTGGAGCAGCGCGCTTGAAGCGGACGCTCCTGAAGCGGCCGAAGGCGAAGCGCTCACCTGCGACGTAGTCATTGCCGGCGGAGGCGTGGCCGGCCTTTCCGCCGCTATTGAGGCGCTCGACGCAGGTGCGTCGGTCATCCTGGTGGAAAAGATGGCCAGCGTCGGTGGCAGCACTGCGCTGTCCGAAGGCCGTATGCTTGCGGCCGGCTCCTACGTGCAGAAAGCGCTGGGCATCGAAGACAGCCCCGAGCTTTTCGCTCAATACCTGATGAACATCTCCCAGAACAAGGCTGACCCCGAATTTATCAATATCGTGGCGGAATCCTCTGCCGCAACCATCGACTGGCTGGTTGGCTTCGGCGTTCAGTTTGCCGATGAGGTGGTCACCCCCGTTCCCGATATGCAGCCCACCCGCGGCCTGTTCCCCGTCGACAAAAAGGGAACCAGCATCATCAATCCGCTTTTGGAGCAGTTTGAGGCCAAGGGCGGCACCCTGCTGCTGGAAACGCCCGCCACGGATCTTCTGACCGATGAAAGCGGTGCAGTGACCGGCCTTACCGCTTCCCGCGCCGACGGCAGCACCCTCACGGTCAGCGCCGGCGCCGTGGTGCTCGCTACCGGCGGCTTCACCGGCAGCCCCGAACTGATGGCAAAATATGCGCCTTCCTATCTCAATCCCGTGGGCAATGCCGGCCCTGGCAACACCGGCGATGGCCTGCTGATGGCCGAACGGGTAGGCGCTGACATCCTCGCCAACGACTGCCTAATCGCCCAGCTGACCGACAAGGGCGTTACTGGGCGCTGGGATGCCTGCGGCCTGTTTGTCTCCCCAGAAGGCAAGCGCTTTATGAACGAGAACCTGTCCCGTCCCCGCAGGGCGCGGGCCTGCATCGATGCTCTGGGCCAGGTCTATCCCTATTACATCCACGATGAATCCGAGGTCAACGACCGCATGGCAGACGCCGTGGCGGCCGGAACTGCCTACGAAGCCTCTTCCGTGGCTGAACTGGCCGAGCAGATCGGCGCTGATCCTGCCGTATTGCAGGCTACGCTTGACCGCTATAACGAGCTTTGCGCCAAGGGTGTGGACGACGATTTCGGCAAAGACGCTGCCGCGCTCAAGCCGATCGACCTGAGCGGCAAGCTCTATGCCATCCGCCTCACCTTCAACTGCGCCGGCACCACCGGCGGCCCACGGATCAACACCAGCGCGCAAGTGCTCAACAAATCCGGCGAACCGATCCCCGGCCTTTATGCGGCGGGCGAAGTGGCCAGCGGCTCCTTCTTTGCCAACGAGTACCCCGGCAGCGGCGCAGCCATCCAGTGCTACACCACTTTTGGCCGCATTGCCGGCCAGAACAGCGCGAAGGAAGCGCTCGCCAAATAAGCAACTGGCTTTTCGCTGCTTTGCAGCGTTTTGCGACAAAAAGACTAAGACCTCTCCTGTCCGGAGGGGTCTTAGTCTTTTCCATTAGATCATGAGTTCTAATAGCGCCCGGCTTTTCTTTTTTCTGGTACTGTCTGGTCAGATGGTCCAGAAACAGCGCTTCCAGCTCGCTGGGCTTCTCCCCACCCCAATAGCCGCAAAGGGCGATCGTACTGGCGTTCTGGTAGGGCACAGAAACGATGCCGCGTGGATACTGGGCCGCGCTCCGGCCCGGCGCATACACCACCGGGCAGATCCCGGCGCCGCCCTGCACATAGGCCAGAACCGTTTGCATTTCATTGACCGACAGGGTAACTTCCGGCTCCTGCCCCGCCCGTTCAAATTCCTGCAAAAATGTATAATAGGAAGGGCATTCGGAAAACAGCAGCCGCTCTCCAAAAAGATCTTCGACCGTCAGCAGGCCGCGCCTTGCCAGCGGGTGGCCGGAAGGGAGAAGGACTTCGGCACACAGGCCCTCCAACTCCCGGCATGCCATCGCTTTTTTCCAACCAACGCATACGGAATTTCCCAGCCCGGCCTTTCCCTGGAGCACCAGCTTCTTGCAGTTAAAAATCCGATGCTCCTCCAAAATCAGCTCCACATCCGAATATTTCTGCGAAAAGGCCAGCATGGGACGGGATGTAAGCAGCTTGACCAGGCCTACGTCCATCACCACCCGGATCCGGCCGGAATACCGCCGGTCTTTCGCGCCGCCCAGCTCTGCCTGCAAAGCGTGATATTCCTCCAACATCGTCCGGATATGCCGATAGGCTTTCTCTCCTTCCGCCGTCGGAACGAGCCCCCGCTGCGACCGCTCAAACAGCGCGGCTCCCAGTTCCTCCTCCAGTTTTTTCATGACCCGGCTCAGATACTGCTGGCTGACTATAGCCGCTCCGCTGCCCGGGCGATCTTTCTGTCCTCATAAACCTGCACAAAATGCCGCATCTGAATGATATCCATGGACGGCACCTGAGCTCTTCGTTTAATTTATTCTAATATGAACACGGAATTTCATCAAAAGCGTTCCCCATTTTATGGTTTCAGCCGCACAGAATCTCGATCAAAAGAGGCATCAGTTTCTTCACGCCGCAGTTCTTTTGAATTTTCATATTGTACTGTTCCATGTTTGGGTGTATAATTCGCATATCCCCCTCCCGGGGATATGCAGTTTGCTTGTGGAGGTTTATTGTGGAGCATTTTCACGAAAGCACCAAAGCGGTGCTCAACCGTTTGTCCCGCGCGATCGGGCACCTGGAATCCGTCAAAAGGATGGTGGAGGAAGGACGCGACTGCCCGGAAGTCCTGATACAGCTTGCCGCCGTAAAGTCCGCAATCCATAATACGGGTAAGATCATTTTAAAGGATCACCTTACTCACTGCATCGTTGAAGCGGTAAATAACGGCGATCAGAAGGCAATCGATGATTTGTCTGCTGCGATCGATCAGTTTGTCAAATAAAAGGATCGGCGATGGATCAAGTACAAAAGAAAGCGGCCCTTCTCGCTCTGCTTGCGGCAGCGCTTTATGCGATCAGCTCTCCCTTTTCCAAACTGCTGCTTGAAAACATCCCCGCTGCGATGATGGCGGCGTTTCTCTATCTCGGCGCAGGAGCCGGTCTGTTTTTTATTCGCGTTGTGTCGGGGATTGCCGCCAGGACCAAAAAAAGAAAGCCCCTTACCAAAAAAGAGCTGCCCTATCTCATTGGAATGATCGTATTGGATATCGCCGCCCCTATCTTTTTGATGATTGGACTGAACGCAACAACCGCCGCTAATACATCTCTGCTCAACAGCTTTGAAATTGTTGCAACCTCACTCGTCGCTCTTTTCCTGTTCAAAGAAACAATTTCAAAGCGCCTGTGGCTCGCGATTGCTCTGGTGACGGTCTCCAGCGCTATTCTTTCTCTTGAAGGCGGGAGCAGCTTCTGCTTTTCCTACGGTTCAGCTTCCGTTTTGCTTGCCTGTGTATGTTGGGGCTTTGAGAACAATTGCACTCGCATGCTGTCGGCAAACGATCCGATCGTGATCGTGACGATCAAGGGCTTCGGCTCTGGGCTGGGCTCGCTGATCACCGCCTTTGTTTTAGGAGAAGAGATGCCGGGCATCGTTTTTCTCTGCCTTGCCCTTCTTCTCGGTTTCGCAGCGTATGGCCTGAGCATTTATTTCTATATTTGCGCCCAGCGTGATCTGGGCGCGGCAAAAACCAGCACCTATTATGCTGTAGCGCCCTTTATCGGCTCCGGATTGTCTTTATTGATTTTTGGAGAACCCCCCTCCCTTTCCTATTTTATTGCTTTGGTGATTATGATTACCGGCACATATTTTGCCGCCACTGACGTCAGGAAGGCATCCTGACCGGCAAATCCCTTATAGATGCAAAGGGGAGCCCGCACACCGCAGGCTCCCTTTATGATGCTTTTTCCTTCCGCAGCAGAAAGCTTCGGGCATCCTATGCCACAGTAAACCGCAATATGGAAGAAAGCGGGCTGACTGTTCCGTTTTCTGTCACTGCCCGAACGGACAATTCATAGGTACCAGCTGCTCTGGGCGTATAGGTGAAGTACCAATAGACCCACTTTTCGCTGTCTGCCCCTCTGGTTCTGTAGGTGGCCCAGGTCTTACCGCCATCCAGAGAGAATTCCACGGCAACGACCGCTTTGTCGTAGTCGTCAGCATAGCCTTCAAAGGTGATGGCGCCGCCCACGGGAAAGATCTCATCGCCGGCATAATTGACGATACCGATATTGGGACGGTTGACGTACTCTCCCTCGCTGGCCTGCCCGGTCAGCAGGGCGGGCACTTCGTCCTCTTTGGTAACGCGGATATCCACCACGCGGCGGGTGAAATACTTCGCCACCGAAGAGGGCATCCAAAGCTGCGGACCGGCGCCCAGCTCAGCGGGCATGTTCTCCCCGTTGATCTGGTAGACCAGCAGCGCATCCTGCTCCAGGGCGTAGGATAGCGGCATGGGCTGCGCGTAGCCGTCGTCCGACGTGACCGTCAGGACATTGGCCCCCTCCTCGATCCCGGCCAGCTCAATGATGTCCGCCAGCTTCACGCCAGTCACGTCAGCGTTCATGATGATGGAGCCGCCGGCAGGATTGTTGGCGCAGGAGCACTTGAGCACCCGGCTTTCGCTGCTCTGCTCTGCCAGCTCTGCCAGCGTGGCGGTATAAGATTTTTTGACATTGCCGCCGACGTTGATGTACCAGGTCTGCGGATCCAGCTCCCCGGCCTCCTCCACAGGCGAAGCGCACACGCCGGTAACGGCCGTACCGAAAAGATTGAAGATGGCGTCGTTGGGAGTCAGGACGTTCTGATCGAATCTGAACTGGCCCGTCACGTTTGCAACAGGAGTAACCGGCACATCCTCACGGACGGTAAGCTCCACCCTGATCCCATTGGCATAGGTGACACCATCCACGGTTTCGGAGGCGGGCAACTCCTTTCCGGCCAGAGCCTGCTTGCTGGCGGAGACGATCTCCACCCTTTGCGCGGCAGGCGCACAGCCGGCCAGCAGCACAGATGCGCCAGCCACTACGCTCACCGCCCTGGCGCCGGTTGACTTTTTCATGAAATTTCTCCTCGCTTTCTCTCCTCACTTTTCTTGTTCTCAGTATAGCATTGCTGCCGGCCCTGCGGCAAGCATGACCCGGAATGCTTTTGACGGGAAAACACGTGAAAGCAGAAAAAGAGACGCTGCGTTTGGCGGCGCCCGTGAGGAAGTATTATAAATTTCGGTAAAGCCGGCGTGACTTTTGCTGGGGTTAGATAGCGATACTTTTTACATCTACCATGTTGCGGCGGTCATGGTTGACAACTTGCGTCGGCTCCTGCTCGGTATCAACCTGTCCGACAAAGCTATAATGGATTTCGATTT
>Ga0129308_1000645_pt1 | contig 48052 bp, 36 predicted proteins | sample L827metagenome_FD_94440 | JGI IMG/M metagenome (GOLD analysis project Ga0129308, IMG submission 94440) | Ring-tailed lemur group fecal microbial communities from Wisconsin, USA - L827 metagenome | ecosystem: Host-associated > Mammals > Digestive system > Large intestine > Fecal | place: USA... | reverse complement strand
GTCGGGGTTCTCCTCATAGAACTTGAGCAGGGGCTCCTGGAATTCGGAAAGCTTGAAGAACCAGTTCTCCTCGCCGGATGCGCGGCGGACAGGACGCTTGCAGTCGGGGCAGACGAATTCGCCCTCCTCGTTCTTTTCCAGGTCGCTTTCCGCGTAGTAGGTTTCCTCGTGGACGCAATACCAGCCCTCATAGGCGCTCTTGTACAGATAGCCCTTTTCATACAGGTCGTTCCAGAACTTCTGGACGGTACGCTCCTGGGCGGGCTCGGTGGTGCGCACGAAACGGTCGTAGGTGATATCGAGCATATCCCAGGCATCCGTGAAGGCGGGGACCATGCTGTCGCACCATTCCTGGGGCTGCATGCCGTTGCGCTCGGCGGTTTCGGCAACCTTCTGGCCATGCTCGTCAAGGCCGGTGATGAAGGCGACGTCGTAGTCGTTCATACGCTGGTAGCGGGCCACGGTATCTGCCGCGATGGTGGTGTACGCGGTGCCCAGGTGCGGCGCCGCGTTCACGTAGTAGATCGGTGTGGTGAAGGAATAGGTTCCCTTTGACATGTTGCGTTTCTCCTCTGCCCCGACAGCTGATGATGCCGCCTGGGTGCTCTGGTGCCTGTTCGCGCAACGCGCTTCGGCAATGCGGATAAATCAAACCTGTTTATTATAACGCAATGAAGGCAGGACCCCGCACGAAGCCCGCACCTTCCCCACCCCGCTGCGGGCGGGTGGCCCGGAAACACAGGCAGGAAAGGCGCCTCGTTGCGATAGAATGCCCCCAGCAACGCAAGCCTAAGGAGGAACCGTGCTTTTCGAAGACATCCGCATCCTCGACCAGGATTTCGATATGGTCGAACACTGCTGGGTCGGCACCGTAGACGACCGCATCGCATACGTGGGCACCTGCCCGCCCGAAAACCCCGAAACCTACGGCGAGAAGTACGCAGGAGCGAACCGCCTGCTCATGCCCGGCTTCTTCAACGCCCACGCGCATTCTCCCATGACTATCCTGCGCGGCTACGGCGAAGCGCTGCCCCTGCAGGAATGGCTCAACGACCGCATCTGGCCCTTCGAGGCGAAGATGACGCCCGAAGACAACTACTGGGGCACCGTGCTGGCATGCGCCGAGATGCTGCGCTACGGCACCGTGAGCTTCACCGACATGTACTACTGCTCCGAAGACCGTTTCCGCGCGGTCGCCGAAGCGGGCATGAAGATGAATTCCTCCGAAGGCCTGCTGGCATTCGAACCCAAGCCCTATTCCGAATACCCCATCTGCCAACTGAACGACCAACTGATCGAGCGCTTCCACGGAAGCGAGAACGGGCGTTTGCTGGTGGACTACAACATCCACGCCGAATACACCAGCAACCCCATCGTCGTGCGGGATATCGCGCAGCTGGCCAAGGAGCGCGGCCTGCGTATCCATCTGCATGCGAGCGAGACCAAGCTGGAAACCGAGGAATGCAAGCAGCGTCACAACGGCATGACGCCCATCCAGTACTTCGAGAGCCTGGGCGTATTCGAAAACCCCACCACCGCGGCGCATTGCGTCTGGCTGGAAGAGCCCGATTTCCAGATCCTGCGGGACCGCGGCGTCTTCGTCGCGACGAACCCCGTCTCCAACATGAAGCTGGGCAGCGGCTTCGCGCCGATCAAGCGCATGCTCGACGAGGGGATCAACGTGGCGCTGGGCACCGACGGCTGCTCTTCCAACAACAACCATGACATGATGCAGGACATGTACGTCATGGCCTTGTGCGCCTGCGGATCCACCCTGGACCCCGCGGCCATCACCCCGCAGCAGGTCCTGCGCGCGGCAACCCGCACCGGCGCGCTGAGCCAGGGACGCGACGACTGCGGCCTTATCGCAGAGGGCATGAAGGCCGACCTGTGCGTGCTCGACACAAGCGGCCCCAGCTGGGCGCCCATGACCAACGCACCCGCCAACGTGGTCTACGCAGGCCATGGCAGCGACGTGGTGCTGACCATGGTCGATGGCAGCGTACGCTACCGCGACGGGGAATGGGCGGGCATCGACATCGAGCGCGCCATCTACGAGACCGATGCGAGCGTACAGCGCATCATCGGCGAGCTGCAGGCATAGAACCGGACCGGACGGCCGGGTGGGCGCTCCCCGCATCCTCCGCGGTGCAGCGCCAAACCGACGCCAATACCCATAACCACGCATGGAAAAGGGCGGGTGGCTTCGAAAGAAGCTACCCGCCCTTCGCTTTCAGATTGAGAGCATCCTCCCGGACCCTACCAGGCAGAGGCGTAGATCTCATAGGAATCGAAGGGCATGTCATCGTGCACGCGAATTTCGAATGTCGTGGATTCGCCCTCCTTCGCGGGGGTGACGAAGGTTTCGAAACCGCCGACCATCTTTCCGGATCCGTCCTTCAACACCAGATCGACTCGCACATCGGTATTCATGGACTGCCCGCTGAGCGCTTCGGTCGCACCCGGGTTGGTCACGACCTCGCCAACGAACGACCCACCGAGCGAACCCTCCACATAGGAAACGTTCTTGACCGAATAGCATTCGTCGCTGGAAAGGGATGACGTCCACGTGGAACCCATCGACGAACCGGTCGAGAACTCCACCTCTGCAGGCGCGCTTCCATTACCCGCCTGCCCGCTGAAAGTCATCTTCGTTCCCGGGGATACCACATCGAAAACCTGGGTGTCCGAAAACACCACGCCGCCATCTTTGCTGCGGCCCGTGATGATGATTTCCGGGAAAAGCAGGGCCTTCTCTTCCGAGTCGTTCTGAATGGTGACGGAATAATGGACGTATCCGCTGCTAGTAACCGTATAGCCGCTCTCCACGATGCTGAAGGGCACGGATTCGGACGAGATCCCACCCGATGCCGAGCCGCCCGAAGAACCATCCGGACTTTCAGGCGCAGATGCAGACGGTTCTGAGGACTTCGAATCGGACGCCGCGCGTTCCTGGGCAGAGGACGCACTCCTATCCGGTTCAGAACCGCCGGGGTGAGAAGCAATCTTCGAATAGAGGGCATATCCGCCGCCCGCGAGGGCCGCAAGCGCCACGCACACGGCAAGCACGATGAGCGCAACGAGCTTCGTTCGGGACTTCTTTTTTGCGGACTGCGCGCCCGAACCCCCGCAATCGCCACCGAAACCCTTCTGGGAGGAAGAATCCCAATACGCATTCGGAGCAGCTGAGGATGATGCCGATGCACCCTGCGCCCCGAAGGGGGCAACAGGCGCCGCGTGGGCATTCCCACGCGAGGCGCTTCCGGAAGGCGCCCCTGCGCCCTCCCCCCGGCCGCCAATATCGGGGATGGATGGATTCGCACCATCCGATACCGCCGAGCGGAAATCCTCCAAAAACGATACGACCGATTGGTACCTGCCACTCGGTTCGAAGGTGCACGCCCGCCTGATGACGCGATGCAATCCGGGCTGGTTTTGGGCCAAATCGGCAAGCGCGGGCTCGAAGCAGTCGGAGTCCGGCCTGATTCCCGTGAGCAGGTAACCGGAAAGCCTGCCGAGCGAATAGATGTCGGAGCGCCTGTCCACATTGGCGAAGCCGTACTGTTCCGGCGCTGCGAAACCCCAGGTTCCCAGATGCGCCGACTGGGCGGAAGAACCCTCGTATTCCATGCGGGCGATACCCAGATCGATCAAATGGGCCCCATCGGCTGCGATGATGATGTTCTCGGGCGTGATATCGCAATGGATGATGCTATGGCGATGCAATTCCGCGACCGCCTCGCATATACCCTCGACAATGGAGAGCGCCTCTTGGCAATCGAGCCCGCCGCCTTTAGCCATATGCTCCGCAAGGGTGCAACCGGGAACATAGCTGCACACCACCACGAAAGTGTCGGGGGTCTCATACGTCGCCTCGACATGGGGCAAGCGCGGGCAGGAGCATTCGGAAAGCGCCGCCCAAACGCTGCGATGCGCGGATGAATGGAAGATGCGCTTGCGGATGAAAGGGCCGGTTCCGTCGATGGTGACGATTTCGGTCATGCCCGATTTGCCCTGGGCCAGCACGCGCTCCACGGTGTAGGCATCATCGATGCTCATACTGTGCATTACCCTCTTGTCATCCAATTCCGGTTCCCGTCCACATCCCAATCCAAACAATCGGCAAAAGCCGATGCGCAAGCCAAGCAGGCACAGCGCAACAGCAAGGACCTATGATAATCGCAAGAAGAATGCGCTTCCTCAGTTGGCAACTGAAAAACCCTCGTCCGGGAAATGGGAGGACACCGAACAGGCCGAAGAGAAGGCCTTCCCAAGCGATGCCCTGCCGAGTTACTTCTTCAGAGGCCCCGTTGCAAACAAGGTCTTCTCGCCCAGGCGCCACAGCTCATCGTCGATCCTGGCGCGATCGAACCCCTTTTCGATGCCCCAGATGATAATGGCATCCCTGCGGTTCTTGCACCAGAGCACCGAAACCCCCGCCAGACGCATCAACCTCTGGGTCTGCGCAAGGTCGCACCCCAAACCCAGGGCGAGCATGATCGCATGATCCCGTCCGGGACGGCTCTTCCCGGAAAAGATGTCGTAAACCACCGTGGCGTTCAGGCTGCTGCCGCGCACCACATCGGCACGCTTCATTCCCTTTTCCCGAAGCATGCCCGAAAGGAAGTCGACCAGCGTCGTTTCGACCGTGGAATCCTCTTCGTCGAAATAGTCTTCCATCGAGGAAGACGCCAGAAGGCGCTTCAGCAGGTCCTCGGTGAGTCGTTCGGTCTTCATGGGCGGGACATCCTCGGTCTTTGCGGTCGATTCTGCGGAAGCCCGAAGGCAATGCGCTTCCGCCCCGCTAGGATACCAGACTTCGCACATCCGCCCGGGCTCCGAAACCCCATCATCCGCACGCATCGGGCACGCTGAAAGGATCAGGACGGAAGAATCCGATGCTCAGGACCCTCACGTAAAGCCCCTGAGCATCTGTTGGGTTTCTGTAAGGCCGCTTGGCTATACTGGGCAGCCTTCCGAAGCGGCCCGGGGCAAAACGCCCCGCCGCGCACCCACCCGAAAGGAGCAGCATGGCCAGACGACACACGCCCCCACCCGCCGGCAAGCTTGTCGCGATCCTTGCCGCAACATGCCTTGCGCTCGTTGCCGTATCCACCTCGGCAAGCACCCCGGCCTTCGCCGACGAAGTATCCAGGCTGCAAAAGCTAGTAGAACAGACCGCCAAAGAATATGACGAGGCAAACGCCCGCATGGAGGAAGCCGAAAAGCGGATACGCGAAAACGAACGCGAGATTGCCCGGATAGAAGAGCAGCTTCCATCCCTCAGGGAAAGCGCAGGCGAATCGGCCCGCGCCCTCTACAAACTCAATCGGGACGGGAACTTCCCTTTGGATCTCCTGCTTTCCAGCGGCAACGCCAAGGATTTCCTCGTTGCATACGACTACCTGGACTCCATCAACTCCCATAACCTTGCGGCGATTGAAAGGCTTTCCAACGCCCAACGTGAGCTTCAGCAGCACAAAGAAAAGCTGCAAGCCGATTTGGAAAGCGCGCAGGAAGACCGGAAGGAGGCCGATGCCGCTTTGAAAGACGCGCAGGCCGCGCGCCAAAAGGCGGAAGAAGAGGCCATCGAGCGGGCTCGCAAACAGGCCGAGCAAGAAGCGGCATTGGCAGAAGCGGAAAGAAAGGCGAGGCAGCTTTCATCGGGCGGGGTCGATTCCGGCAACGCACAAAGGTCCCAGGCACAGGACGGCAGGATCGAAGCCCTTTCTGCGGGAGTGGCGGAAGGCGACGTGGACTGGTCCGCCGACAAGCAGGCCTTCGTCGACGAATGGACCGCCCGCATCGACGCCTACCTGGTAGGGTCGCCGCTTGCGGGGCAGGGCTCCGTCTTCGCATCCGCCGCCTGGGACAACGGCGTGGACCCGCGCTGGTCCCCGGCTATATCCTGCGTGGAAAGCACGAAAGGCGCGTACTGCTTCCTACCCTGCAATGCCTGGGGTTGGGGCGACTATAGCTTCGGGTCCTGGGAAGAAGCCATCCGCGGCCACATTGCATATCTGGCAGACATGTACGGCTCCACAGTCACGCCCGAGGCGGCAAGCATCTACTGCCCGCCGAATGCGAGCTTCTGGTACAACCGATGCGTCGAGGAAATGGCGCTTATCTAGAACTCCAGGTACATCTGGATATGGGGGATGCCGTCTTCCAGGAATTCTTCCGAAGTCTGCACGAAACCCTGCGCCTCGTAGAAGGCGCGCGCATACACCTGCGCCTCGATCCTGATGCCGGGGGTGTCCATGTTCTGACGCACAACGCGGATACCTTCCTCGAGCAGCCTGCTCCCCAGGCCGCAACGGCGGCGGTCGGGTGCCGTGATCACACGCCCTAAGGCCGCTTCGGAGAAGGAGACGCCGGGCTCAAGGGCGCGCAGGTACGCGGCGATTCCCTGCTCATCGCGCATGATGACATGGAAGCCGAAGCGGTCCTTGCCGTCGATTTCCGGATAGGGGCAATTCTGCTCTACGACGAAGACGTCGACACGCAGTTTCAGAATGTCGTACAGCTCGTCTACAGTCAGCTCTTCGAATCGCTTGACGATGGTTTCCATGCAGCCTCCGTTTCTCACGCGAACGGTCACGATTATAGCCGCACCAGCACGCGCGTATCCATTCCGTTGCCCATACCCCGATTGTATTGCGGTACCATTGTGAGGTTGCACAATCGCATTGCAAGGAGCGCATATGAATCTGTTCGAATCCCTGAGGACTTGCTTCAAGAAGTTCATCGACCCCGTCGGCCGCGCCCGTCGAAGCGAATTCTGGTGGTACGTGCTCTTCGCCGTTGCCGTGATCTTGGTTTTGAACCTGATCTCCCGCTGGTTCTACAACGACATCGTGGTTACCATCTGCCGCATCGCATACATCGCAGTAGTCTGCCCCATGATCACCTGCATGATGCGCCGCATGCACGACCTGGGCAAATCGAGCCTCTGGGTCTTCCTTGCAATCATCCCCGTCATCGGTTGGATTCCCCTGGCCATCATGGCCGCGAAGGACAGCCAGCCCGGCGAAAACGACTACGGCCCCAACCCCAAAGGCGTGAACTAACGAAAAGCCGTCGATTCGAGCGCGGAAGCAGAATCAGCATGCACGAATAGCGAAGAAGCCGGAAGCCCCGGCTTCTTCATTTCTCAACCGAATAATCGGATAGCGGCAAAACAACCCCCACCCAGCCCACGGCAAACGCCTTCCGAATGCAGAAAGCGGACCCCTTTCCGGAGTCCGCCGATATACCGATATTCGATTGCAAGCCGAAGACACGCCGCAAGCGAGCTCCACGGCCTTCGCTACGACAGCTTCTTCTTCGCTTCGCGCCAGTTGGGAAGGAAGGCATCCATGAGCGCTTTGAAACGCGGTCCGTGGCCCGGTTCCAGAAGATGGCACAGCTCGTGGACCACCACATATTCCAGGCATTCAGGAGGGAACAGGGCCAGGCGGATATTGATGCAGATACGCCCCGTGGAAGGCTGGCAGCTCCCCCAACGGCTCTTCATGTTGCGATACGCGAGCTCCCCCGCCTTCACGCCCATGATGGGCTCCCACTTGGCAACCAGAGGCGGGACGAAGGCCTTCACCAGCGCCCTCCACTGCTCGATTTCCTGCTTGCCCGCACGCTCTGCGCGGCTCATGGGCGAATCCATCACCCTCGCACGGCTCCGGACAAGCCAGTCGTGCTTGCACGCAATGAACTCTGCGATGTATTCGTTAGCCAGGGAATACGGAGCGCTCACCTGGATACGCCCATCGGGAGGAAGCACGCGCACGCTCAGGTTCTTCACCCTCTTGCGGACAACCCAAACCTCCAAGTCGTCCACGAACAGCAGCTCATCGGAATGCACGGCAGGCATCTATTCTGCGCGGGCCTGCTTCGAAGCGGCAAGCGCCATGTCGTAGGCTTCGTTGCGGGAAAGCCCGAACTCCGCCGCCAACTGCTTGGAGATCTGCTTGGCGCGCATGCCCTCCGCTGCCAGCTGGGCAGCGCGGTCCGACGCCCCCTCGCGCGCATCCTGGGCCTTGCACGCATGCTCCTGCTCGCTCGGCGCATCGATGACCAGCACGATTTCGCCCTTCACGCCACCGGCCGCCTCGCGCTCGGCAAAGACCTCGGCCAGCTCTTGCGCGGTACCGATAGCCACTTCCTCATGCAGCTTCGTGAGCTCTCGGCATACCGCCACCTGGCGATAGGGCATCGATTCGGCGACGGCACGCAGGGCCCCCACGATCCGATGGGGGCTTTCATAGAAGAGCAGCACCGCATCGAGCGATTGCAGCGCAGCCAGGGTCTCTGCCCGCTGGCCTTCCTTGCGGGGGAAGAAGCCCCCGAAATAGAAGCGCGGGCAGGTAAATCCGCTCGCAACGTAGGCGGTTGCGGTAGCAGTAGGTCCGGGAAGCACTTCCACAGGAGCGCCTGCCGTTCGAGCCGCAGCGACAAGGCGCTGCCCGGGGTCGGAAACCCCGGGCATGCCCGCATCGGTGCAGTATGCGATCACTTCGCCGGAAAGCACGCGCTCGACGATCGCAGCGGCACGCTGTCCCACGGTGTTCTCGTCAAGGCGCTCCATCCGGCAGCTAATCCCGAAACTGGCAAGCAGCTTCCCGGTCACGCGGGTGTCTTCCGCGCAGACCGTATCCGCCGCAGCAAGCGCCTCCTTGGCGCGCGGCGTCATGTCGCCCAGATTGCCGATGGGGGTGGGGCAGATGACCAGCTTGCCCTGCCTGGTACGCGCGACCATGCTGGCAAGCGAGGCGCCCTGTTCCCATGCGCCCGCCTGTCCCTCGGGTTCCGAAGAGACAAGCGAGGCGAGCGTTCCCTGCGTTTCAGCCATGCTAGCGATCTTCCTTCAGCAGCTCTTCAGCGATCTCGATCGCGCAGGCCTTCTTCTGGGTCTTATCGGGAGCCTGGTAGCTGGCGGTACGCGCCTGGCGTGCGGCAGCTTCCTTGTCTTCCATATTCGCCTTCGCAACGGCGATCATCAGCTTGATGCGGTTGAGCTGGTTGACCTCGGAAGCGCCGGGGTCGTAGTCAACGGCCACGATGTTGCTTTCGGGATAACGGCGGCGCAGCTCCTTGATGACCGCCTTGCCCACAACATGGTTGGGCAGGCAGGCGAAGGGCTGGGCGCACACGATATTGGGCGCGCCATGATGGATCAGCTCGACCATTTCCGCCGTGAGCAGCCAACCTTCGCCCATGGAGTTGCACAGGCTCAGGATGTCTGCAGCATAGTCGCCCAGGGTGAAGATGTCGGTGGGAGGCTCGAAGCGGTTGGACTTCTCCAGTGCGGCGATGACGGGCTTGCGCACCATGTCGATTACCTTCAGGATGGCCTTCGCGCCCAACGCACCCGTGGAAGAACGGCCCAAGGGGTCCTTCTGGTAGATGCGGCCCACGATGCCGAACAGGAAGAACTCCAACAAACCGGGCACGACGGCCTCGCAGCCTTCTGCCTCGATCTGCTCGACCACCTGGTTGTTCGCGGTGGGATGGAACTTGACCAGGATTTCGCCGACCACGCCGACGCGGGGCTTGGTCCCCTCGCCCATCAAGGGCAGGTGATCGAAGTCGTCCACGATCTCGCGCACGGTCTTCGCAAAGCGCTTCTGGGTTTCGCCTTCGCGGATCTGGTCCTTGGTCTTCTCCATCCAATAACGGAATAGGTAGAAGGCGCTGTCGGGTTCCACCTCGTAGGGACGGGTGCGGTACAGGCACTGCATCAGCAGGTCGCCGTACATGAGCGAGTAGAAGGCCTGCTTGAGCATGTCGAAGGACAGCTTGAATCCGGAGTTCACTTCGTCCATGTTGCCCTGCAGCGCCAGGGAGATAACCGGGATATGGCCCATGCCCGCGGCCTTCAGGGCCTTGCGGATGAGCGAGATGTAGTTGGTCGCACGGCAGCCGCCACCGGTCTGGGTGATGATCACGGCCAGACGGTCGGTGTCGTACCTGCCGCTCATCACCGCTTCCATGATCTGGCCGGTAACCAGGATGGACGGATAGCAGATGTCGTTGTTGACGTACTTCAGGCCGGCATCGACCGCACCACGGTCGACCGAAGGCAGAAGCTCCATGTTGTAGCCATTCGCCTTGAACACTTCCACCAGGATCTCGAAGTGGATGGGGGCCATCTGGGGTACCAGGATGGTCCAGCCATCCTCCTTCATCTGCTGGGTGAACTCGACGCGCGGGAATTCGGTGGAGACGTTTTCCTTTTTGCTCTTCTGAATGGTATCGGCCACCTCCACGGCAGCGCGCGCCTCGCGGGAACCGTCGCTGTTGGCGATGGATTCCTCCAGGCGCTCGACCAGGGCCTCCACCTTCAGGTCGCCCACAGGGCAGCCCTTTGCCAGGCTTTCCGCCTCCGCCGCCTCATCGGCCTTATCCTTCAGTGCGGCAAGCAGGCTGCGCACGCGGATGCGCGCGGCTCCCAGGTTGGACACCTCGTCGATCTTGAGCACGGTGTACACCTTGCCGGCAGCTTCCAGGATCTCCTGCACCTGGTCGGTGGTCAGGGCGTCCAAGCCGCAGCCGAAGCTGTTCAGCTGGATCAGATCCAGGTCGTCGCGCTGGGTGGCAACCTTGGCGGCTGCATACAGGCGCGTGTGGTACATCCACTGGTCGACCACGCGGATGGGGCGCTCAAGCGTTCCCAGATGCGCGATGCTATCTTCGGTGAGCACAGCCAGGCCGAAGCTGGTGAGCAGCTCGGGGATGGCGTGGTTGATTTCGGGATCGATATGGTAGGGACGGCCCGCAAGCACGATGCCATGGGTGTGGGTCTGCTCCATCCAGCGCAGGGTCTCCTCGCCCTTCGCGCGCATATCGTCATGGAAGCGGACGTCTTCTTCCCACGCAGCCTCCACCGCAGCGTTGATTTCCTGTTGGGTGGGTGCGGCGGCATGCTTGCCCATGATCTCGGGATGCTCCTGGACCAGCTCCACGAACAGGCGCTTCTTCAGCTTCTCCTTCTTGTCATAGGGCAGGTACGGGTTCAGGAAGGGGATGTTCTCTTCCTGCAGTTCGTCGATATTCAGACGCAAGGACTCCGAATAGCTCATGACGATGGGGCAGTTGTAGTGGTTGCCGGCGCCTTCGTCTTCCTGGCGCTCCCACTTTGCGCAGGGCATCCAGATGAAATCGGGGCGCTTTGCAATCAGGTTCATCACGTGGCCATGGCTGATCTTCGCGGGATAGCAGGCGTTTTCGGACGGGATGGACTCGATGCCCTCTTCGTAGGTCTTCTTCGTGGTGGGATCCGAAATGAGCACGCGGAAGCCCAGCTTGGTGAAGAAGGTGAACCAGAAGGGGTAGTTCTCGTACATGTTGAGCGCACGCGGGATGCCCACCACGCCGCGGGTCGCCTGTTCGGCGGAAAGCGGCTGGTAGTCGAAAAGGCGATGGCTCTTGTAGTCGAACAGATTGGGAACCTCGCTCTGGCCCTTCGACACGCCGGCGCCGCGCTCGCAGCGGTTGCCGGTGATGAAGCGGCGGTGCTTGCCCGTGGCCTCGTCGATGCCGAAGTCGTTGATGGTGAGCAGGCAGTGGTTCTCGCATGCCTTGCAGCGAGTGGTGCGATGGGTGGGATGCAGGGCATCCAGCTGGTCGGGAGTGAGCAAAGTGGAAGCCGCATCATGGCCGCTGCGGCGCACGCAGGATTCGTAACGGTCGCGCGCCAGAAGCGCCGCACCGTAGGCGCCCATGTTGCCCGCGATATCGGGGCGCACGGCATTCACTTCGGAAAGCTGCTCGAAGGAACGCAGCACGGCATCGTTCAGGAAGGTGCCGCCCTGCACGATGACCTTTTCACCCACGTCATGCGGGTCGCGGATCTTGATGACCTTGAACAGGGCGTTCTTGATGACGGAGATGGCAAGGCCCGCGGCGATGTCGCCCACGGTGGCGCCTTCCTTCTGCGCCTGCTTAACGCGGCTGTTCATGAACACCGTGCAGCGGCTGCCCAAGTCGACGGGATTTTCTGCAGAATTGGCGGTTTCGGCGAACTCGCCGATTTCCAGGTTCAGGCCGGAAGCGAAGCTCTCGATGAAGGAGCCGCAGCCCGAAGAACAGGCCTCGTTGAGCATGATGCTGTCGATAACGCCATCCTTCACGCGCAGGCACTTCATGTCCTGGCCGCCGATGTCCAGGATGAATTCCACGCCCGGGAGCATTTCCTGGGCGCCGCGTAGATGCGCGACGGTCTCGATTTCGCCCGAGTCGACGCGCAAAGCCTCCAGCAGCAGGCCCTCGCCGTAACCGGTCACGGTCGCATGGCCCAGCTGCACCTTGGGGGTGCCGTCCGCATTTTTGGGAAGCTCGTCATAGAGCTTGGCGATGCCGGCCTTCGCGGTACCCAGCACATCGCCCTTATTATTGGTATAGAAGGACCACAGCAGGCTGCCGTCTTCGGCGACGAGCGCGGTCTTGAAGGTGGTGGAACCGGCATCGATGCCCAGAAACGCCTTGCCCTCGTAGGTTTCCAAGGGGGTGCGCTTCACGCATTCCGCCGCGTGGCGCTGCTTGAATTCGTCATATTCGGCCTGGTTGGCAAACAGAGGGGGAAGGCGCACGACCTCGCTGCCCTGGATGTTGCCGATACCCTCCAGACGGTCGACGATGTCGTTCAGCCGTTCGACCTTGGCCTCTTTCGCACCTGCGACCGCACAGCCGGCGGCAACGAACAGGTGGGCGTTTTCCGGGACGATGATGTGATCGTCGTCCAGGTTGAGCGTCTCATAGAAGCGATTGCGCAATTCCGGCAGGTACTGCAAGGGGCCGCCCAAGAAGGCAACATGGCCGCGGATGGGCCTGCCGCATGCCAAACCGGAAATGGTCTGGGTCACAACCGCCTGGAAGATGGAAGCGGCAACGTCTTCCCTCTTTGCGCCCTCATTCAAAAGCGGCTGGACGTCGGTTTTCGCGAAAACGCCGCAACGGCTCGCGATGGGATATAGGATGGTGTACTTGGCGGCCAAATCGTTCAAACCGGCAGCGTCGGTATCCAGCAGTGCTGCCATCTGATCGATGAAGGCGCCGGTACCGCCCGCGCAGGTTCCGTTCATGCGCTGTTCGATGCTGTTGTCGAAGTAGATGATCTTCGCATCCTCGCCGCCCAATTCGATGGCGACGTCGGTCTGGGGAATGAAGGTCTCGACAGCCGTCTTGCTGGCGATGACTTCCTGGATGAACGCGATATCAAGCCACTGGGCCAGAAGCAGGCCGCCCGAACCGGTGATCGCCACGGTCATGCGCTCTTCGCCGAATTCGGCAGCGCACTTCTTCAGGACCTCCACGATGGTCGCACGAACGTCCGCATGGTGGCGCTGGTAGATGGAGTACTTGATTTCGCAGGCGTCGTCGAGGATCGCAAGCTTGACGGTAGTGGATCCCACGTCGATGCCGATATGCAGGCTTTGCTCCATGTCTATCTTTCTCTCGTTTTCAGGTCTTTCCTATGCGAAAGACGAAAAAGCAGCCTTTACATTTTAGGGCATTTCAGCGTTTCTTAAGGTTTCATTCACAAAACACCCCCGCCTTTGAAGGCAATTTGCAACCGATTCGAGGTCATTTTCACCCGCTCCATCGCCTTTTCCCTCCCGAAAGGCACCACTCAACCGCCTTTTCGAAGCCACCATCCATCAGACGGGATGTTGGAAAGCGAGGGTTCACAGCATCGCCCCCTAGGCACTTGGCATAGCAGCGAAGATGCAGGTTATAATGAAACGTCAGTCTTTACACCCGCAATCGCGGAGGGTGCGCCCTCCCCGTTTCTCTTGAAAGGGATATGCCATGCAGATTACGCCGGCCGAAGTCGCCGAAACGCTTGCGATGGTGAGCAAGCAGAACCTGGACATCCGCACCATCACCCTGGGCCTGAACCTGCGCAGCTGCACCCACAGCGACATCAAGACCATGGCGAACAAGGTCTACGACCGCATGACTACCGCCGCCGAAAAGCTGGTTCCCACTGCAGAGCAGATGGAACGCGAATTCGGCATCCCCATCGTGAACAAGCGCATTTCGGTCACCCCCATCGCGGAAATCTGCTGCGCAACCGACGCAACCGACCTCACCCCCATCGCCGAGGCCATGGACCGCGCGGGCAAGGAAGTGGGCGTCGACTTCGTGGGCGGCTTCTCTGCCCTGGTGCAGAAGGGAGCAACCGAAGCGGACCGCAAGCTGATGCAGTCCATCCCCCACGCCCTGGCGGTAACCGACCGCGTGTGCAGCTCCGTGAACGTGGGCTCCACCCGTGCGGGCATCAATATGGATGCGGTTTGGCAGATGGCAAACACCGTGATCGAGACCGCGAAGGCAACCGCCGACCGCGAGTGCATCGGCGCAGCCAAGCTGGTCGTGTTCGCCAACGCCGTCGAAGACAACCCCTTCATGGCGGGCGCATTCCACGGCAGCGGCGAAGCCGATGCCGTGATCAACGTGGGCGTTTCCGGCCCCGGCGTCGTGCGCAACGTGCTGGCCAACATGCCCAAGGATGCGGACCTTACCTCCATCGCCGAGGCGATCAAGTCCACCGCCTTCAAGATCACCCGCGCAGGCGAGCTGATGGCACGCGAGGCAAGCAATCGCCTGGGCGTGATGCAGGGCATCCTGGACCTTTCTTTGGCCCCCACCCCCGCAGAAGGCGACAGCGTCGCAGAAATCCTGGAGGCAATCGGCGTGGGCCAGTGCGGCGGCCCTGGCACCACCGCGGCACTCGCCATGCTCAATGATGCGGTCAAGAAGGGCGGCGTCATGGCATCGAGCAGCGTCGGCGGCCTTTCCGGCGCATTCATCCCCGTTTCCGAAGACGCGGGCATGATCCGTGCGGCAGAAGCAGGCGTGTTGACCCTGGAGAAGCTGGAAGCCATGACCTGCGTGTGCAGCGTCGGCCTGGACATGATCGTCATCCCCGGCGACACCACTCCCGAAACCATCTTCGGCATCATCGCAGACGAAGCCGCCATCGGCGTGATCAACAACAAGACCACCGCCGTTCGCGTCATCCCCGCAATCGGCAAGCAGGCGGGCGAGACCCTGAACTTCGGCGGCCTTCTGGGCTACGCCCCCATCATGCCCGTGAACACCCATGCGGGCGACGTATTCGCCCACCGCGGCGGCCGCTTCCCCGCACCTCTGAACTCGCTGAAGAACTAACGGCGAATCCCCATGCCTTCGGCAACAGAGCAGGGACCCGGAATAACCGGGTCCCTGCTTTTGGTTCGCATGAGAAGGTCTTTCCCGCTAGGGCCTGAAGCATCAAGAATCTTAACCAGATTACCCTGTGATTCTGAATACGTCGGCTTTGCAGGTATAAACGCGCCAATTCGTATCGGGATCATGAGGCGCGCACGTCCCACCGAAGCATATCTTCTCCTGAATTCGAAGTATCAGCCTCTGCCTGCCCTCAAGCTTTTCGAACTCCTTGCATAGGAATCTGTCGTCGTAATCATGGTAGGCGGAAAACGGAAGGCGCCTATCGTCCAAAGCGGAAAAGAGGAAATCAGGTCCATACTCTTCGGTGTCATCAATATCGACCTTCAACCAGTCTCCCTCATTAACGCTGTCCGCAAGCCGCTCTTCATCGATATCGCGATTGCCAGATGCTTCCCAGAGAAAATCCGCCCAAAGCTCAACAACCCCACGCTTCTCCATATCAGCCGAAGGATTATCGAAATCCCCTGGAGCAACATCTTCGAGCATCGCCTTGAAGCCCCTCATTTCTATTGCCTCATTAAGCGTTGCCGCCTCTGAATACTCATCGGAATAATAGTCAAGAGCCGTAAAAAGAGGTTCTTTGTATTCTTGGGGCTGGGGAAGCCCGTGTTCATCTTCCGCTCTTGGGTTGTTTCGTTCTTCAAAGGCTTCCATTTCGCCCTCCCGTTTCTTTTCTCGAATTTCGAGGGGTAATTGAATTTATTGCAATTGGATACTCGTATTGCTGAATTAGATAAGCCATATGCAGTTTTTCGCCAAAGGCAACGGATTATTGTGACTGATAAAGTTACCCCAGCAACTGCTTTGCAATCTCGCATCCGATTAGATGGGGTACTCCCACTACCAATGCATTGCCCATGCAGAAAGCACGATTTCCATCGGTCATTCCAGTATTAGTCCAACCCTTTGGGAAACCTTGCAGCTGGTCAAGCTCATCAGGAACGAGCCTACGATATCTGCCGTTTTCTGTTCTCCTTCTTTTGATGACTATTCCAACTGTATGTTGTTTTGGCAGGCAAATTGCTCTGTCATAGTGCAAAATCAGTCGAAAATTGCTCTATCACAGTGCAATTTTCGCTTCTACCCCCATCGAATCACAGGAAACCGCCCCCAAACGAAAACGGCCCGGGAGCAACCCCGGGCCGTTGGCTTGATGCGCATCGAAAACTGCGCGAAGGCGCCTACTTTACCGCGTCCCCTTCATCGAAGCGGTCACCGCACTGGGGGCAGAACTTGGGCGGATTCGTGGGGTCTTCGGGAGTCCATCCGCAGTTGCTGCACTTGTACTGGCGAGGGGCCGTAGGTTTGGGAGAACCGCATTCCGGACAGAACTTTCCAGTGCACGCATTGCCGCATACGCAAGTCCAACCGGTGGGCTCGGGCTTGGGCTTGCCGCACTCGGGGCAGAACTTGCCAGTGCACGCATTACCGCACTCGCAAGTCCAACCGCCTGCAGCAGGCGCAGGGGCAGGTGCGGGAGCAGGAGCCGCAACCGGAGTGGGAACGGGCTGCTCGGCCATGGCATACAGGTTCGCAGCCTGATTGCCTACGGCACCTGCTGCCATTCCCATACCCATGAAGCCGGTCATGGCACCCGCCTCGTTGGCAGCGGCAGCGCGCATGGCGTCCGCCTGGGCACCGGTCAGCACTGCTGCAGCCATCCTGGGATCGCGCATGGTGGCGCTCTTCTGCAGATCCTTAATCATCTGCTGGTCTTCTTCGCTGGCGGCGATGGAGTTTACGCCGAAGCTGACGATCTTGATGCCGCGCAAACGGGTCCATTTCTCGGAGAGCACGTCGTTGAGCGCGTCGCACAGCTCGATGGTGTGGGCGGGGATTTCGCTATAGCGCACGCCGGCTGCAGATACCACGGCAAACGCAGGCTGCAGAGCCGTGAGCAGCTCGGACTTCATCTGGCCTTCGATTTCGCTGCGCAGATAACGGTCGGATACGTTGCCGCACAGCTCGGAATAGAACAGGACGGGGTCGACGATCTTGTACGAATACACGCCGTTGCAGCGCACCGAGATGTCCACATCCAGGCCGATGTTCCTGTCGATGACGCGGAAGGGCACGGGGGTGGGGGTGCCGTACTTGTTGTCGACGATTTCCTTGATGTTGAAGTAGTAGACGCGCTGGTCGTGGCCGGTATCGCCGCCGAAGCCGAATCGCTCACCCACGCGTGCGATGGAATCCCTGATGCCCTGTTCAAGGTCGCCGGTGAAAATAGAGGGTTCCGACGAGCTGTTGTAGGTGAACTGGCCGGGCTCGGCGCAGAACTCGACGATCTTGCCCTGGTCGACGATGATCATCGCCTGACCGTCGTTGACCACGATGGCCGATCCGTTGGTGATGATGTTGTCGGATGCCTTGGTATTGCTGCTGCGGCCGGAAACACGCTTTTGGCCCTTCACCATCAGGGTGTCTGCGGGGATAGCGTCGCAGTAGATCATTTCCTTCCACTGATCGGCAAGAACGCCGCCTGCGGCACCGGTAATCGCTTTAATGAGGCCCATGAGCCACTCCTTCCGAACAGCGGGGCCAACCTATGCCCCACCATGCAATCCATTGGCAGATTGTACCCTACGCAAGCAGGCAGAATGCCTTTTCATCACCGCTTTGTTGATATTGCGCACCGAAATAAGAAGCGGAGTCCCGTTTCCAGGACTCCGCCGGATCGATGCCTATTAGGTTAGAAGGCCCAGTCCCCGTTGCGGAACACAGGCACGCGGGTGCCGTCGGCCTTGATACCGTCGATGGAAAGGTCTTCGGTACCCAGCATGAAGTCCACATGGGTCGCAGAATCATTCACGCCAACCTGCAGCAGCTCTTCCTTGCTCATCTGGCGCCCGCCTTCATAGCACTCGGGAAAGCCCATGCCCAAGGCGAAGTGGCAGCTCGCATTCTCGTCGAAGAGCGTGTTCAGGAACAGGATCCCTGTCTGCTTGATGGGGCTGGTCACGGGAACCAGCGCCACCTCGCCCAGGAAGTGCGAGCCCTCGTCGGTCTCGATGATCTGCGCCAGCACCTCGCCGCCCTTTTCGGCGGAATACTCCACCGCACGGCCTCCCTTGAAGGTGATGCGGATGCCCTCGACGAGCGCGCCGTCATGGTTCAGCGGCATGCTCGACACCACAGCGCCTTCCACGCGCCTGCGGTCGGGCGTGGTGAAGATTTCCTCGGTGGGCATGTTGGGAAAGAAGAAGCGCCCATCCACGGTCACTTCTCCGCCGCCTTCCCACACGTGCCTTTCGGTCAGGCCGATGGTGATATCGGTTCCCAGGCCGTTGGTGTAATGCAGGGCATCGAAGCGCTGGCCATTCAGCCAATCCTTGCGCTCGTGGAAGCTCTTCTCGTGGTCGCTCCAAGCCGCTGCGGGGTCTTCCCCATCGCAGCGCGCCGTATGCAGGATCGCATCCCACAGCTTGGCAACCGCCTCGTCTTCGGGAAGGTCGGGGAAGACCTGTCGCGCCCAGGCGGGGCTTGCCGCGCCGATGATGCACCAGACGTTCTTGCCGAAGTCCATGCCGTCGCGCCAATCACGGCAGGCCTTGTTGCTGGCGATCACCCAGTTGGTGAGCTTCTGCTGGTCCACACCCGCCATGATCTGCGGATCCTCGCTCGTGATGAACAGCGCCGCCGCACCGCGCTTGGCGGTGCCGTTGAGCAGCATCGCGCGCCACTCGGGGAATTCACTGAAGGATTCGGCAGGCTTATAGTCATAGTGCATGCGGCCGACCACTTCGTCGGACCACTGCACGTGCACGTTACAAGCGCCCGCCTCATACGCACAACGCACCACATGGCGCACGAGCTGCACCTGGGTCACGTCTGCAGAAACGTACAACTCCTGGCCGGGCTGCAGGTTGCAGCCGGTCTTCACCGCCAGCTGGGCGTATTTGGCAAGCTTCTGATCGAAAGTCCCAGCCATGCCTACACCCCCTCGCAGGAAACCCACAGCGCGGGACGGATCGCGAAGTTGCCCGTATTGACGGAATAGCCGTCAAGGTAGACTCCGCCCGAATCACTGAACACGCACACCGCATGCATGGATACATAACCGGGGGTACGGATCCACCAGTTCGCGGAAGCCTTGCGCTGATCGTCGTCCATCAGCGCCTTGGCCTCCTTCGCAGAAAGGCAGAAGACCTTATCGGAAGTTGCATTGCCACCGTCCAGCTCGAACTTGGGATTGCCGGAGTCGCCCACTTCCACCTGCAGGATGCGATCGCGGTCCGCTTCGGAGAAGCGGTCGAGGAATTCGCCGTTCAGCCACGTACGCAAGGTGCAGTTCTCCCAGTAAGTACGCGCCATGGTCTCGTTGTACTTGGTTCCCTGATCGATGGAATCACGGGTGATGAGCATCACCCTGGACTCTTCCCTCGCGATGACAAGCCACTCATAGGGGCCGAAGGACACGATATCGCCTACAGCCGCCGTTTCGATTGCTCCCATTCGCCCTCCTTCCGCGCCTGTTCGGCGCACAGCCCGACTGCCGCAGATGCGATCACGCTTGCAAGGCAGCCGGGCGCTTCATGTTCGCGCACAAGCATACCAGACCGAAAGGAAGCATCCGGATGCTGCAACGGAAGGAGGCGCTAGCAGGCCGCAGGACGGGCGACGATATGGAACACCGCAGCGGAAAGGGCGCACAGCACGGCGAATGCGACAAGGGCGATGTGGTAGCTGCCGGTCAGATCGAAGAACATGCTGGTGACGGTAGGACCTGCGGAAATGCCCACCGTTGCGCACCCGGCGCAGAAACCCAGCTTCTTGGAGTAATCGCAGGCGCCGAAAGCCTCGCGCACCGACACGCTCACGGGAACGATAGTGCTGTTGTACGCCGCCCCCGAACATGCCGAGGCGATGAAGACGGCTGCCGCGGGAAGCGACCCCGCGCAAAGAAGCAGCGAGGCGGCGATCGCGGCCGCGCAGCAGATGGTAAGGGCCCAACGGCTCCCGAAGCGGTCGCACACCGCACCCAGGGGAACCAGCAGGGCGGCAGAGGCGATCAACGACGCGCTCACCACCGTACCCTGCAGGCCTGGATATCCGAAGTCGACGGCGAAGAGCGCCATGGTGCTCATCACCCCGTAGCTCGCCATGCCGATGACGAAATACGCAACCGCAAGCACCCAGAAGCGGACGGTCCGTATGGCGCGGGCATAGGGAACACCATCCCGGCATCCGTCCCCGGCCTCTTCGGCGGGAGCATCCGCCTCAGCCAGGGCGCACTCCCCTTCCCGCTGGGAATACAGGGGCTCCACGCCCAAATCTTCGGGATTGCCCCGATACAGGAAGGCGACCAGCACCACGGCTGCAGCCGAAAGCACGAAGCAGATGAAAAACGACGCCCTCCAACCCACAACGGCGATCAGGGCCGCGATCACGGGCGAGAACACGATTCCGGAAACGCAGCCAACGGTATTGGCCACGCCCACCATAGAACCCCGACGCTGCGCGAACCAATGGTTCACCGCAGTCGCCGCCATGTTGTACCCCGTCACGCTGGTCCCGAAACCATACAGGATAGCCCCCAAGTACAAGACGGGAAGCGAATGCGCCAGACCCAGCACTAGAAATGCCAGGGTATCCAGGATACCGCCCGCGATAAGCAGGCGGCGAACGCCGAAGCGCTGCTCGATGAAGCCGAAGCAGGTCAGGCTGACCGTGGCGCTGATGCCCGCCATCAAGGAGAGCGCGAACATGAATGCGGTCCTGGAAATACCCAGATCGGATACCACGGGGTCCGCATACAGGCTCATGCAATACCATTCGATACCACTCCAGAGAAGCGACATCACGCAGATACCCGAAAAGGCCTTCCAAGCTGCACGGTCGGATGCATTGCCGCCGAATCGCCCCATTGTCCCCCTCCTTGCATTCGAGGCTCCACCGGATAATGGTATCACTAATCGCCATCATCAAAACGGGCCCGCATGACGCGGGCCCGTTGTCGTCTCTCTGTCCCAACAGATGCAGACGGTTACCTCTGCCTACAGGGCGAAGCGGGACTTCACCGACTTCTGCTTGCCGGCGTTCTTCGCGCGATGGCGCTCCATAAGCAGCATGACGCAGTCGGTGCGGTTGCAGCGGCGCAGCATCTCGATCTGCTCGTCGAAATTCCCATCGTTGATGAAACCAGCGTCCATCAGCTTCGCCACGGTTTCGGAATCGCCCTCGCGCGCCACGTATTCCATCACCTCGCGGCTGTTCGCCAGCATCTGGGAAACGATGCTCGCACGCGCATCATCGGCAAGCCCGAAGGGATTCGCGATGCGATGCACCAACGCACCGATGCGGTCGGGCAGGTTCTTACCCTGTACGAGCAGCTCGTCGTAGGCGGCATAGTCGAAGGGGACGTAAGAGGCCGGGTCGCTTCCCTGCAGTGCGGCGATTTCCTCGTCGGTACGCTCGATGAAGCAATTGAGCAGCTGGTTCGCGGAAACGTGCACGATGGTTCCGGTGTGCTCCAGGCGCACGACGCTGTATTCGAAGCAGCCTTCACCCACGCTCGCCACCCCTGCGGGAATGGACGTGACGCCCTTGAGGCAACGCGACGTGAAGCTATGCGCCTCGATGCGCCTCAGGCTTGCGGGCAGAGAAAGGTTCTTCAGGCCCTTGCAGGCATTGTCCTCGCCCACCGAAACCACGCCTTCGGGAACGATCAGCGTATCGGGGCAGGTGATAAGGCCGCGGGAAGCGATGCGCACCAGAGGAGTGCCCTCCACTTCGACGGGAAGGCGCAGCGAAGTGGCGGGCGGGCGGGTCTTGGCGACCTTCTTCGCCAACGCCGCCGGGGAGGCATCGCCCGTGCCATCGGCCATACTCGCCGCCGCGCGGGCGAAGGTCTGGGAAACGCTGGGAGGCGCCGGCGGACCTGCAACCAGCAGGGCTCCGCGCTCGTCGAAGTCGTACCAGCAATCCTGGTCGGTCACAACACCGGGACCCGCCAAACGCACGCCGCGACGCAGCAGGATGTCGAACATGGGGGCGTCCTGCGGGCACAGCCACAAGGCCCCGTCCCATTCCTTCGACGCCATACGCGTGAGTTCGTGCCCGCATTCGACTACTTCGGGCACGCTGTCCCACTTCGCGAGGGCGTCGGTTTCCACGCGCACGACGCCCTGGGGGATGCGCACGCGCTTGCCGTAGGGCGGCGCCAGGAACAGAAGCGAGGTTCCGTCCTTGGAAACCAGACTGCCGTCCACGCTCTGCCATGCGGGGTTTTCGGGGGAAACATAGTAATAGCGCTGGTCGACCTGGGGTTTCAGGGCCCAACGCTCGAGCGGCTGGCCGCCCAGCACCGTCGCCTGCGCGCCGATGTAGACGTATTCCGCCGCCAGATAGGAAAAACAACCGGGGTCGATGGTGCGCACGGTATCGGGAACCACCACCAAGCGCACGCCGATGCCGCGCACGTTGAAGCGCGAGAAGGCGTCGGCGTCGATCCTGATGATGGGGACCCCGTCCACGTGGGACGGCAGGATCAGAACCAGATCGCGCTCGCGGCGGCTGCGCTTGGCATACTGGCGCAAATCCACCTTCGCGAGCACGTAGCCGCCCTCGCATTCCTTTACGCCGAAGACCAACGGCAAATCGATGATGTCGCGGTCCAGATAATCGTCCTGCTCTTCGGCAAGCTTGCTCGCCTTGGCCTTGCGTGCTGCTTCCGCGCTGCGCTTGAGCACTTCCTCGCGCAACTCCACGGAAATACCCATATTCAGGGCGCCCACCTTGTACAGGTCGCCATCATGCCCGTCGGGCACACGGCCGTTGCCGCGTGGCTTCCATTCATTGTACGGGGTCAGCTGGGGTGCCCACATCTCGCCATCGATGGCATGCGCCGCCTGGATGACGCCCACCTCGTTGGACTTGGCGCGCCAGCCGATGGTTCCAACCTGGTCCAGCAACTGCCCTATGGGCGTTTCGGCATCTTCGAAGATAGGAGAGTACGTGCTCATCGGCATCCTTTCAAACAGCTGACGCAGAGGCTTCGACCCGCAATGACCTGGAGATACGGACATTTCGAAAGCCCTCGCAAAATCATCTCGAATAGGTAAAGCCCAGCACGGGAAACGCAGGCCCGTGCCCCGAAAATGCTACACTTTCAGGGTTAGGATAATCAAGCTAATTCAACCTGGCCGCAGGTTTGTAACACTGCGGCCTTCGAACGGGAAGGAGGTTTGATGGCGCAAGAGTCAATAGCCCAATTAGGGGCCCAGGCGCTTGAGCTTTCCAAAAACTCCATCGTGGTGAACATGCGCTTTATGGCAAGCGCTTGCGCCCGCCTGAAAGGACTGCCCATCGCAGGATCCACCTTCGCAACCGACGGCAACTACCTGCGCTACAGCCCCGCCTGGGCGGCCCGCACCTATGCGGAAGAACCCGCGGCACTGGCGCGCAATTACCTGCACGCCGTGATGCACTGCGTGTTCCTTCACCCCTTCGCCGGCGAAAGCGTGAATGCGCCCTTCTGGGACGCAGCCTGCGACATCGTGGTGGAGAACTCCATCACCGGGCTGAACCTGGGCGTGGTCCGCTGCGCACGCGAGGCACGCCAGGCGGCAACCTGCGCGGAAATCGCCGGCAGCGTCAAGCACTTCACCGCAGAAGCGGTCTACCGCTACCTGCTCGACCGCAAGCTGACCCTGGAGGAACTGGAAGCCCTGCGCGAGCCCTTCTACGCCGACGACCACGAGCCCTGGCACGCACCCTACGTGAAGGAAGACGACAAGGACGCGGGCAAGGACGGCGAAGAGGAAGAAGGCGGCAGCCGCGGAGGCCACGCCACCAAGGCGGCTCCCAACGGCACCGACATGGAACTGCCCCCCGAAGCGGACCAGATCGAGAAATCCCACAAGTCCTCTTCGGGCTTGGCACCGGAAGACATCACCCAGAAGGAAGCGCCCAAGAATTCCAGCATCGCAATCGGCCAGCGCATGGCGAATACCATCAACCTGGACCGCACGAAGGAAACCTGGGAGGACGCCGCCCTGGAGCTGGGCATCCAGATGGATTCCTACGCCACCCTGTGGGGCACCGAGGGTGCCAACATGAAGATGAACCTGACCCGCGTCACACGCAAGCGCACCGATTACCGCGTGTTCCTGCGCAAGTTCGCGGTCATGGGTGAGCACCTGCTCATCAACGACGACGAATTCGATTACGTGTACTACTGCTTCGGCCTGCAGCGCTACGGCAACCTGCCCCTGATCGAGCCCCTGGAATACACCGAGCAGAAGCGCATCAAGGAATTCGTCATCGCCATCGACACCTCCTCCTCCACGAAGAACGGCTTGGTCCGCAAGTTCTTGGAGCAGACCTATTCCATCCTCACCAACGAATCCAGCTTCTCCACGAAGATGGACGTCACCATCATCCAGTGCGATGCCGAAATCACAGACATCTACCACGTGAAGGAGCGCAAGGACTTCGACCGCTATCTGGATAACTTGGAAGTGAAGGGCTTAGGCGGCACCGACTTCCGCCCGGTATTCAGCTACGTGAACGACCAGATCGAACTGGGCGAGATCACCAACTTCGGCGGCGTGATCTACTTCACCGACGGCCAGGGAACCTACCCCACGAAGGCGCCCGACTACAACGTCTGCTTCGCATTCGTGGACGAGATTCCCACCGACCCGCCGGTTCCCACCTGGGCCATGAAGATCCAGCTGGAAGAAACCGAATTCCTGGAAGAAACCGACTACTAGGCGCGCAGATGGAAGATTCCCGCCGGCGCCCGCTCAAGCAGCCGGCCACCCGATGCCGCACCTGAAACGCAAGAGAACAGGCTCGAAAGAGAAAGGACATATATGGACATCCGCCAGGCAAAGGACCAGATCAAGTATGCCATGCAGGCATACTTCTCCAAAGACGAGTTCGGCAACTACCGACTGACCCCCCAACGCCAGCGCCCCGTCTTCCTGATCGGCGCACCCGGCATCGGCAAGACCGCCATCATGGAGCAGATCGCGCACGAACTGGACGTGGCCCTGGTTTCCTACTCCATGACCCACCACACCCGCCAGAGCGCACTGGGCCTGCCCTTCATCGCCAAGAAGAACTACGGCGGCGAAGAATTCGAGGTTTCCGAATACACCATGAGCGAGATCATCTCGAGCGTCTATGACGCCATCGAGGCAACCGGCCGCACCGAGGGCATCCTGTTCCTGGACGAGATCAACTGCGTTTCCGAAACCCTCACCCCCGCGATGCTGCAGTTCCTGCAGTACAAGACCTTCGGCCGCCATCGCGTGCCCGACGGCTGGATCGTGGTCACTGCAGGCAACCCGCCCGAGTACAACCGCACCGTTCATGACTTCGACATCGCGACCTGGGACCGCCTGAAACGCATCGACGTCGAGCCCGACTTCAACGTATGGCGCGACTACGCAATCGACCACGGCACCCACCCCGCCGTCATCACCTATCTGGACATCAAGCGCAACCACTTCTACAGCGTCGAGACCACCGTCGACGGCAAGAGCTTCGTCACCGCCCGCGGTTGGGACGACCTTTCCGCGATGATTCGCCTGTACGAAGAGCAGAACCTGCCCGTCGACGAGCTGCTGATCGGCCAGTACGTCCAGGATCCCGAGATCTCCAAGTCCTTCGCGGTGTACTACGAGCTGTTCACCAAGTACCGCTCCGACTACCAGATCGACAAGATCCTTGCTGGCGAGGCGGACGAGGGCATCATCTCCCGCGCCGCAGAGGCACCCTTCGACGAACGCGTTTCCCTGATGGGCCTTATCACCGACGCCCTGGGCAACACCCTGCGCTCCACCATGCTGGAAGAAAAGGCCGTTGAATTCGCATTTGACCAGCTGAGCCAGATCAAGGAAGGTCTGGAAGCCGATTCCGACGAAGCCGACTGCCTGGAAGCCGCACGCAAGGCCCAGCTGGAAGTAACCCAGACCCTGGCAACCGAGCGCGCGAACGGCCTGATCACCGAAGGCAAGCGCCTGGCTTACCAGCGCTTCATCGCCCTGGTGAGCGACGCCCTGAACGAAAACGGCAGCGAGGCGACCATGCCCTTCGCAACCCTGAAGGCCGCATTCGGCGCTGCAGTCGAGCGTCTGGATACCATGGTGGAAGACGCCTCCGCAGCACTGGACAACGCCTTCACCTTCACCGAGGCCGCCTTCGGGTCCGACCAGGAGATGCTGCTGCTGGTGACCGCGCTTTCCGCAAACCGCTTCGGCATGGACTTCATCAACAGCCACGGCTGCGAGAAGTACTTCGCCCACAACCAGGATCTGCTGTTCTACGAACGCGGCAACGACCTTGCCGACCGCATCAACCAGGTGTCCCTGGAAGAAGAGGAATAGGCGGAAAGCAAGCCTTCTCCATCCGCAAGGCAAACGGGCGCTGGCAGCATTGCCGGCGCCCGTTTTCGTCTGCGGAGGATCGCCCCGCAGACTCCCGCAGACGCAGCGAACCCGCCGTGAGGCGGGTTCGCGCATGGGTTGGGTTTTCAGTTGGGAATTCGACAACCGCCTACGGATTGCACCTCTGGCACGGGGAATAGCCCATGGCGATGGCCTCGTCCCTGCTCCCGTTGAAATACTCTTTGTTTTTGTCGCTCATGCGATCGACCGAGCTGCATTCGGGAACATGGAATTTCTTGGAATTGGTATTGAGCACATACGACGCCGCTACCGCATCTCCCGAGGACGCAGGCTCCGCGGAATCCGTTGCTGCCGCCGCGGCCGCACCTGCCGCAGCCGCGCTGCTGCCGGAATCGTCCGAAGCCTCACCGGAACCCTTGGTGCCGTCAGCCCAGTTCTCACCCGAAGCATAGTCAATGGCCACACCGGGTTCCACGTTGTAGCAATAGATGCAGAACGAAATGCCCGCACCATCATCTTCCATGGAGCGCGCCTCCATCACCACACCGCGGGCGACCAGCTCGTTGCCCTCGAACAGGGGCGTCACGCGATAAAGAACATGGTTGCCGGTGCTCTTCACATACTGGGCGACCTTCGATTCGAAGGGTTCCATGCCGTCCACGTTCATGGATCTGGTTCCGGTGATGAGGTTGCGCACGTTGGCGTTTTCCGCGGTCAGCTGATATCCCAGCAGGTGGCAGCGGTTGTAGACGTACTTGCCGTCTACCCAGTCGTACTTATGCATGCACCAGCCGGAAGGCTTTACCGAGCCGATGGATCCGCGTTTTTCGGTGGGCATGGTTTCCTGACCCACAAGCGCCGCGCATTCACCGCAACGGCCCAGGCTATCCAGGGGCGCATAGCTTTCGAAGGATTCGTACGGATAATCATCCGGATCGAAATACGGCTGGTTGCCGTTCAGCTCCACATACAGCGAGCCGGAATACTCGGGAATCTGATCGAGCGTGACGAAATCACCGGACGCCACCGCAGTGCCCTTTTCGGATTTCGCCGCGGTATCCTTGCCATCTGCCTTGGAGGCCGCCTGTTTACCCGATCCGGAATCCTTTTCCTGCGCATCCGCCGCCTTCTGATCGGCAGCCTTCGCACCGCCCGAACCCGACGAACCCTCTTCCGCGTAGGCCGTTTCCTGGAACAAGCCCGCAAGGCTGCTTTCGGGAGCGACCGCGAAGGTGAGCGCGCATACGCAAATCGCCGCCATTACGGCAGCGGCGACCCTGCCCGGCATGGAAAGCCTGGAACGCTTTTCCTCGTTTTTCATATGAATCATCTCCGGTGTTAGCTTTCTGTAAGCTTGCTGAAGACACGATACCCTATCGGCACGCAAAAGCGCTACCGAAGGGGTTTCCAATATCGCGCACGAACAATGCCGACGGCTTCGCCTGAATCACGCTCCGACAACACGGGCGGCATCACCCGGTCCAACCGGGGAGCCGGACACCGCCGACAGACCTAGCCGCGATACTCTGCGCGCACCAGATATTCGATATTCCCGCTGCGCTTGCCCACGATGGAGGATTCCACCGTATCGGTCACACAGAAGCCCACCTGGGTCAGGGCGTCCTGCACCTCGCGCACGGTACGCGCACGAACTTCAGGGTCGACCACCAAACCGCCTTCGGTTTCGTCGTGGTTGCTTTCGAACTGCGGCTTCACCAGACCGATGAACACGCTTCCCGGCGCGCACAGGCGCGCAAACACGCCCGCCAGCTGCGCCAAGCCGATGAAGCTCAAATCGGCCACCAGGATATCGAAAGGAGCCCCCAGGCTTTCGGGGCTCGCGGTCTTGATGTTGGTACGCTCGAACACGCTCACACGCGGATCGGTGCGCACCTCCCAGGCAAGCTGCCCGTAGTTCACATCAACGCACGCCACGCTTGCGGCGCCGCGCTGCAGCAGGCAGTCCGAAAACCCGCCCGTGGAAGATCCGATGTCGATGCAGCTCTTCCCTTCCACGCACTGGCCGAAGGCGTCTAAAGCGCCCGCAAGCTTGAATCCGCCGCGGGAAACATACTGGCGCCTTCCCTTCGCCTGGATGGCGGCATCGGGGTCGACCCTCATCGCAGCACTGGTGGCATATTCGTCCCCCACCTTCACCTCGCGGGCCAGAACGGCACGCAGGGCTGCCTGGGGGTCCGGATAGATACCTCGCTCTACCAGCAGCTGGTCCAAGCGCAGCTTCTTGCTCGCCATATCCGCCCCCTACGCTTCCACCTGGGGCGCCTGGCCGGTCTCCAAGATGCGCAGGAAGTCCTCTTCCTCCAGCACGGGAACGCCCAGCGATTCCGCCTTCGTGCGCTTCGAGCCCGCCTTCACGCCAGCGATGACGAAGCTGGTCTTCTTCGACACGCTTCCCGACACCTTCGCCCCCATGGCTTTCAGGCGCGCACCCGCCTCGTCGCGGCTCATGCCGGATTGCTCCAAGGTGCCGGTGAGCACGAAGGTGAGCCCTTCCAAGGTTTGTTCTCCAAGATCTGCAGGCGCCTGGGATTCCATCGACACGCCATGCCTTTCCAAACGCTCGATAACCGCGGCGTTGTCGGGCACGCGTAGGAAGGTATGGATGCTGCGGGCGACGATTGCGCCGATGCCGTCCACAGCCGCCAGGTCATCCTCGCTCGCTTGGCGCAGAAGCTCCATGGATGGGAAGGCAGCCGCCAGGGCTTCGCCCGTGGTCTTGCCCACATGGCGGATGCCCAGGCCGAAGATGACGCGCGCAAAACCGCGGTCCTTGCTCGCCTGGATTTCCGCAACCACCTTCTTGGCCACCACGTGGCCCAAACGCACGCGCTGGCCGTCCTTCATATGGCGGTTGAGCTCGGTCAACGCAAGCTCATCCTCGTCGAGGCTGTAATAGTCCGCGACATCGGTCAGGCGGCCCGACTCGACCAGGCGGGAAACCAGTTCCTCGCCCATGCCTTCGATGTCCATCGCGCCGCGGCTCGCCCAATGGATGAGCCTTTCCTTCGCCTGCGCGGGGCAGTCGATGGAAACGCAGCGGAGCGCAGCCTCCCCCGCCTCGCGCACGACAGGGCTTCCGCAGCTGGGGCAGGTTTCGGGCATTGCCCATTCGGCAGCGCCTTCGGGGCGAAGCGCGGGAACGTGGCCCAGGATTTCGGGAATGACGTCGCCCGCTTTGCGCACGATCACGGTATCGCCCACGCGCACGTCCTTGCGGCGAACTTCGTCTTCGTTATGCAGGGTCGCGCGCGCCACGGTGGACCCGGCCACACGCACGGGGTCAAGCTCCGCCACAGGGGTAAGTACCCCGGTACGCCCTACCTGCACGGTGATGTCACGCAAGAGCGTGGTGCGCTCTTCGGGCGGGAACTTGTAGGCGATGGCCCATCGGGGAGCGCGGGCGGTAAAGCCCATCCGATCCTGGATGGCGAAATCGTTCACCTTCACCACCACGCCATCGATTTCGTAGGGGAGGCTATCGCGCTTTTCCAGCGCCTCCTCGCAGAAGGCCCGCACTTCTTCAGCGCTGTTGCACAGGCGCACGTCGGGGTTCACGTGGAAACCCGCACGGCGCAACCATTCAAGCAGCTGGTACTGCCCTTCCAGCTGAAGCGACGCATTGGATGCCGCGGCGTAGATGAAGGAGGAAAGCCCGCGCTGGGCCGTCACGCCGGCGTCTTTCTGGCGCAAGCTGCCGGCAGCCGCATTGCGCGGATTGGCGAACGCCGCCTTGCCGTTTTCCTCGGCCTGCGCATTGAGCTTCTCGAAGCTCGCCTTGGGCATATACACCTCGCCGCGCAGTTCGATGGGCTGAGCGGGATCGACGATGGCGTCCTCGGCATCATCGCGCAAGCGCAAGGGGACATCCATGATGGTGCGGATGTTCGCCGTCACGTCCTCTCCCGTGGTTCCGTCGCCGCGGGTCGCCGCGTGGTCCAGCCTGCCCTGGTTGTAAGTGAGCGCGATACCGCTGCCGTCGATCTTAAGCTCGCAGCACAAGGGGACCACTCCGCCTACCGCCTCGAAGGTGCGCTGCATCCAGGCATCCAGCTCTTCCAAGTCCATGGCATCGTCGAGCGAGTACATGCGCGCCGCATGCTTGATGGGGGCAAACTGCTCGCCCACATAACCGCCCACGCGCTGGGTAGGCGACGAAGGGTCGTAGTATTCGGGATGGCGCGCTTCCAGCTCGCGCAGCTGGCGCATGAGCGAGTCGAAGGCAGCATCGGATATGCTGGGGTTATCCTGCGCGTAATACAGGTAGCTGTGATGCTCGATTTCCCTGCGCAGGGATTCGATGACCGCCTTCGGATCGCTTGCCGTCTGGGCCATCTGGGCCTCGTCGAACAAGCCCAGCTGGCCTTCGCCCATTTCCATCGATGCCATGTATCCCCCTTATCGATTTCCGTTCGACGCGGCCGCATCGCGGGCGGCAGCGCGTTCCGCTACTTCCTTCAGGTGGAAGACCGCATCCGGCAGGTAGCGGATGACCTCTTCCGCGCACACGGAAATGGTGGAGTAATCCTGTGCGGCGAAGATGCCGGAATAGGCATGCATAGTAGTGCCCAGCACGCAGGATTCCACCGGTCCCAGGCCTTGCGCTAGAAGCGCACCGATGATGCCCGCCAGGACGTCCCCGGTACCCGCCTTGGCAAGTGCCGGTGTTCCCTTGTCCATGCAGTACAAGCCGTCGCCATCGGTGATGTAGGTCTTGGGCCCCTTCAACACGGTGATGGCGCCGTAAGCCTGAGAGAGCATGAGCGCCAGATCCTCCGGGTCGCCGGTAGGGATGTTGAACACGCGGGCAAGCGCACTCGCCTCGCCGCCATGGGGGGTGATGATGGTGGAATAGCCCGCATGGTAACGGTCCTCGCACAGGCTGCGGAACCTACGGCCCGAAAGCAGCCTCAGGGCGGTTCCGTCTACCAGGACCGGCGCCTGGGCATGGCGCAGCAGGGCACGCGTGATATTCGACGCATAAGGGTTGCCTGGATCGAAGCCGCAACCCACCACGAAGGCGCAGGGATGATGGTCCGAAGACACCTTCAGGTCGTGTTCGTTGAAGGAAGTCCACGGACGCACCACCAATGACGGGTGGTACATCTGCAGCTGCGACACAATGGAGTCTTCCGTGAAGACCTCGATGTAACCCGCCCCGGCACGCTGGCTCGCAAGGGACGAGAGCGCCGCGGCTCCGGGATAGGCGCTACTGCCCACGATAAGCGTCAGCTTTCCGCGCGTGTATTTATTCGCATCCTCGGCCGGGAACGGCAGAAGGCTTGCGATATATTCATCGGTGTATTTCTTCATTTCCTGCTCGCTTCCTCATCCCGGGGTCCGGACGCCTTCCCCGCGGGAAGGTCATCTAAGATGCCCCGTACCTCCTTGAAGCTCTGGGATAATTCCTGGGCGGGGCTTTTCGGCTTTTCCGCCTGAGGGACGGAATCAGCCGTTATCGCCATGGCGCAGGCCACCGCTTCCGTATGCGTGAACGAAAGCGAGACCGCCACTTCCAGGATACCAAGGCTTTTCGCCAATCGCCGGGCTTTGCCATGCAGGCGCACGCTCGGACGGCTGCCCGGCACGCGGACGATCTCCACTTCCGATAAGGGGATACCGGCAAAGGCATGCGTCCCCATCGCCTTGAGCACAGCCTGCTTCGCCGCAAAGCGGGTGGCGAAATGCACTGCCGGATTGGCCGTCTTGACACAGTACGCACGCTCATCTTCGGTGAACACGCGCTGCGCAAAACGCGGGGTGCGCCCCAGCACCCGTTCCATCCGGCATATCTCCACTATATCAAGCCCAAGACCCGCCCCGTCTTCGGCGGACGCGGAATCCGCAGAAGGGGGGCGGGTCTGCAAGAAGCGCTTTTCGGAAGGCGCGTTATTCAACAGTCACCGACTTAGCCAGATTGCGGGGCTGGTCGACGTCACAGCCGCGCAAGACCGCTATCTCACGGGCGAACAGCTGCAGCGGCACGCTCGCGGTAATGGGGCTGAAGGCATCGCGGACCTTGGGAATATAGATCACATGGTCGGCATGCTTAGCGATTTCCTGGTCGCCTTCGGTGGCGATGGCCACCACCATGGCGCCGCGCGCCTTGCTTTCCTGGATGTTGGAAATCACCTTGTCGTACACGGGCGACTGGGTTGCAACCACGATGACGGGGAAGCCCTCGTCAAGAAGCGCGATGGGGCCATGCTTCATCTCGCCCGCCGCATAGGCTTCGGCGTGCAGGTAGCTGATCTCCTTCAGCTTGAGGGCGCCTTCGTAGCAGATGGCGCTTCCCACGCCGCGGCCGATGAACAGCGCGCTCGCCGCATCCTTGCAGGCGCGGGCGGCTTCTTCCACGGCGGTAGTATCGGAAAGGATTTCCTCGATCTGCTCGGCAGTGTCCGCAAGCTCGCTGTAGAGCAGGCGGATCTGTCCCAAGGTGAGCTTGCCCTTGCTCTGCGCCAGCAGCATGGCCAGAAGCGTGAGGCTCACCACCTGTCCCAGGAAGGACTTGGTGGAGGCAACGGCGATTTCCTTATTCGCCTTGGTGTAGATGACGCCATCGCTTTCGCGGGCGACGGGACTGCCCACCACGTTGGTGATGCCGAAGACCTTGGCGCCCTTGATGCGCGCATCGCGGATAGCCGCCAGGGTGTCGGCGGTTTCGCCGGACTGGGACACCGCAACCACCAGGGTGGAAGGGGTGACGATGGGATTGCGGTAACGAAATTCGCTCGCAACCTCGACTTCGGTGGGAATGCGCGCCCACATCTCGATCAAGTGCTTGGCAATGAGGCCGGCATGGTAGCTGGTACCGCAGGCGATTACGTACACGCGGTCGATCAGGTTCAATTCCTCGAGGGAAAGCCCCAGCTCATCGATGACCAGCGACCCACCGGAAAGGCGGCCCGCCAAGGTATCCCTGACAACGCGGGGCTGCTCGTGGATTTCCTTCAGCATGAAGTCGGGGTAGCCGCCTTTTTCGGCAACGTCGATGTCCCAATCCACATGCATGATGGGAGGCTCGATGGCATTGCCCGCAGCATCGAAGTAGCTGATGCCTTCGGGGGTCATGTCGGCGAACTGGCCGTCCTCCAGAACTGCGACGTCGCGCGATGCCTCGATGACCGCGATGATGTCGGATGCCACATAGGCGCCCTCTTCGCCATACGCCAAGACGATGGGGGAATCCTTGCGGGTAACCACGATGCGGCCGGGTTCCTGCGCGCAGACCGCGGCGATACCGTAGGCGCCCACGATCTTGCCCACCGCGTGGCGCAGGGCCTTCATCAGATCGCCCTTGCACGCATCGCCCTCGCGGCCGTCATAAGCCTCTTCGATAAGATGGGCGACCACTTCGGTGTCGGTCTGGCTGGTGAATACATGCCCACGGGAAAGCAGTTCCTCGCGCAGTTCGGCGAAGTTCTCGATGATGCCGTTATGCACGATGGCGATATCGCCCTGGCAGGAGCTGTGGGGATGCGCATTCGCCTCGCTGGGAGCGCCATGGGTGGCCCAACGGGTATGGCCGATGCCGCAGGTGCTGCTATCGTCAAAGGAAGAGAGCGCCTCTTCCAGCTCTGCCACCTTGCCCACGCGATGGACCAGGGTCAGGCCGCCATCCTGCTGCATCGCGACACCCGCCGAGTCATAGCCGCGGTATTCCAGGCGCTTCAGACCCTCGATCAAGCGGGGCTTGACGGGATTTGCGCCGGTATAGCCTACGATTCCGCACATAGGGAAACCTTTCGGTTGAACGCCAATCGGCGTGAAACTACACATTGTCGGGTCGAAACCCGCATTCGGTATTCTAAAGGATAGCCCACCGTCCCCGAAGCAGGGCACGTAAGCAACAAAAAAAGCAGGCCAGCCCCCGCATTGGGGACCGGCCTGCCTCGATAATCCTCAGACGATTGCCCGGTGCTGCGCCTGGGCTCTCGCTATTACCAGGTGATTTATGCGTTTTCCTTTTCGGCCTGGTACTGGGCGATGATCTTCTGGGCGACCTGGGCGGGTACTTCCTCGTAACCATCGACGGAAATGCTGTAGGAACCGGCACCACGGCTGATGGAGCGCAGATCCTTGGTGTAGGTGACCACTTCGGCATAGGGGACGCGGACCAGGATGACGGTGAAGCCGGCATCGTCGGAGTCGGTGCCCACGATACGGCCGCGGCGGGTTGCGATGTCGCTCATGACGGCGCCTGCGTACTCTTCGGGAACCGCGATCGCCATGTTGGCCATGGGCTCCAGAAGCACGGCACCTGCCTTCTCGCATGCTGCGCGGAAGCCGATACGTGCCGCGGTGCGGAACGCCATTTCGTTGGAGTCGACGGGATGATAGGAACCGTCATAGACGGCGACCTTCATGTCCATCATGGGATAACCTGCCAGGAAGCCTTCCTTCATGGTTTCCTGAACGCCCTTATCGACTGCGGGGATGAGGTTGCGCGGAATCTTGCCGCCGACGACTTCATCCAAGAACTCGTAGCCGGCATAGGGGTTGGGCTCCAGGCGCAGCCAGCAATCGCCGAACTGGCCGGAACCGCCGGTTTGCTTCTTGTGACGGCCCTGTGCCTGGGCGGTCTTGCGGATGGTCTCACGATAGGGGATGCGCAGGGGAACCAGCTTCACATCGATGCCGACCTGGGCCTTCAGACGCTGGAGCAGGGTGTCAACGGCGCCTTCGCCCAAGGTGCTGACCACGGTCTGATGGGTTTCCTCATCGCGGCGGACCTGGATGGTGGGGTCTGCTTCTGCGGCGCGGGCCAGGAAGGTGCCCAGCTTGTCTTCCTCGTTGCGGTTGCATGCCTCGATGGCAACGGGATACTGCGAGGGGGGCATGGGCAGCGGGTCGATGGCGATCTCGCCCTTCAGGGACAGGGTATCGCCGGTGCGTGCATCGGAGAGCTTGGGAACGACGATGATATCGCCGGCACGGGCGCTCTTCACGTCTTCGGTTTCCTTGCCCATCATCAGGTACAGGTGCGCCAGGCGGTCCTTCTTGCCGGTACGGGCGTTGATAACCTCCATGCCGGGCTCGAGCACGCCGGTGATGACCTTCAGGAAGCTCAGGCGGCCCACATAGGGGTCGGACAGGGTCTTGAACACGAACGCGGAGGGTTCGCCGTCTTCGTGGACCAGGGTGGTCTCGCCATTGGTGAGGCGGAATTCGCCATGCGCCTGGGGAGAGGGGAAGTAGGTGCAAATGTCCTCCATCAGGCCCTGGATACCCTGCTCGACCAAGGTGGAGCCCACAAATACGGGGATGAACAGCTCCTGGGCGATCGCCTTCCAGAGCAGGCCCTCCAGCTCTTCCTGGGTCAGCTGCTCTTCGCCGTCCAGGTACTTCATCATCAGCTCGTCGTCGGCTTCGGCGACCAGGTCGCACAGCTTATCGCGGGCGATCTGGGCCTCTTCGGCGTACTTTTCGGGAATTTCCTCGATACGCTCGCCGCCCTCTTCGAAGTAGCGCGCCTTCATGCGCAGCACGTCGATGACGCCCTTGAATTCCTCGGCTTCGCCGATGGGGATGGTCACCGCGCCCAGGCGGCTGCCGAAGCGTGCATGCAGGGTTGCAAGCGCGACGTTCCAGTCGGCGTTCTCGCGGTCGATATGGTTAACGAAAACGGAGCGGGAAAGACGCATGGTCTCCGCTTCACGCCAGAGCTTGGTGGTCATGACCTGGGGACCGGTCACCGCGTCGACCACGAACATGGCCATTTCGGCAGCCTGCATGGTCGCCATGGTGTCGCCCAGGAAGTCCGCCTGACCGGAAGTGTCCAGCAGGTTGATCTTGAAGTCCTTGTAGGGAATGGGTGCGATGGAGGTGCTGAGCGTGAACTTGCGTCGGATTTCCTCTGCATCGTAGTCCAGATAGGACTTTCCATCATGAGTGGTGCCCATACGAGGGGTCTTGCCGGAAACGTGAAGCATTGCTTCTGCGAGCGAGGTCTTGCCCGCTCCGTCTTGGCCTACCAGGACCACGTTCCTCACTTGCAGGGTTGCAGGAGCCGCCATAGTATCCACCAACTTTCGAGTTAAGGCCCCCGTTGGCTAGACGGGGGCTGTGGCTAAAGATTTCTGTATTTTACTCCATCCCAACGGAAAAAACGCAAAACGATAATGCGAACCCGTCCCAGAGCTGCGCTTTCGCCATTCCCCGAAGAAGCTCCGCCCAAAAAGCAGGACCGGAAGCTTGGAAAGCCTCCGGTCCTGGCGGGTCATTTCGATTTCGGTTGGCGGAGCGGCCTCGTTTGGGACGGCACGCACCCGCTCCGGCGGATTAGTCCTCGTATTCCACCTTGGTGTTGTCCAGCAGCCACTGGGTTGCGCGCATGCGCTGGGCGGTCTCGTTGACGGTGAACATGAAGCCGTTGTTCTTGAAGGACTCGGTTGCCTGCTTCTCGATGCCGGGGGCGATGACTCCCATTGCCTGCTCGATGTCCTCGTCGGTCAGCTCCATGCCCTCGTGGCGGAAGATGGCGTCCAACACCGCGCCCTGGCGCAGGTTGGCCACTGCCTGCTTGCGGGCGTCGTCGCGCATGGCGTCGATGGTGATCTTGCGCTGCACCACGTAGTCCTGCAGGGTCAGGCCCTGCTGGGCAAGCTGGTTCACAAGCTCGCCGACCATGTTGTCGGTGACCGCCTCGATGGTCTCATCCAGGATGGGGGCGGTCAGGCGCTCGGCGAACTGCACGGTCGCCTTGGCGACGACGAGCCTTTCCAGCTCCTGCTGCTTATGCTTCATGCCCGCCTCGCGCAGGGATTCCCTCAACTGCGCCACGCTGTTGCAGCCGTTCACGTTCTTCTGGACCCACCTGTCGTCGATGATGGCGGGCACCTTCTTGGGCTTGCCGGTGATGATGTCGGGCTGGGTCACCGCACCCAGGGCGGCCATCGCATCGATGCGCTGGTCGATTTCCTCTTCGGTGACGGTGGGATGGGAAACCGTCACGGTCACGGGGGTGTAGTCGCTCAGCTCGATTTCGGGCTTGGGATGGATTTCGATGCCGAAGCTGACGGAACCGTCCTCATTGCGCTCGGAGCCCACAATCGCGGGATTGCACACCGGGGAGAAACCGGACTGCTCCACGGCGCGGGGCATCAGGTAGCTGACGGCGCAGTCCAGCTTCACGCGGTTGAGCTCTTCGTCGGAGTCGTCGTCTGCCAGGGTCTTCAGCGCCACGTCGTAGTCGGTCTTCTCGGAAATGCGCAGGCCCATGGCAGCCAGGAAAGGCGGGAGCCCCTGCTTGAGCGCCTCTTCGAACTCCTCGGAGCTGATCTGGACGTTGACGCGGACCTTGCCCGCGTTCTGCTCGGCAGCTTCTACCTTCATATGCATTCCCTTTCGATCAGGGCGGTTTCGCCCGTGGTTTCAACTATTCCAACGTGCAAGTATAGCGCAGCACCGGGGAACAAGGGCAAAACGCGCCGAAGCGGGCATTCCGTTGCCCGCCTGAAAAGCCCGCGTAAAGGACCCTGTGCGCCCGTGTGCTACCATTTCGGCCGTTAGGAAACGAGAGACGCATATTCCGGCTGGCTTCCGGAACGCGAGAGAGAGGGATGAAATGGCACAACCCCAAGAACTCACCGAAGAGGAAAAGCAGATGCTCCAGGGCGGATGCCATGGCGCAAGCGCACTGCCTCCCCGCCTGACGCCCAACGAGGGATCTTCCGTCAAGCACGTCATCGGCGTGGTATCCGGCAAGGGCGGCGTGGGCAAGTCCCTGGTCACTTCCCTGCTCGCCGCAGAGATGCAGCGACGCGGCTATAAGGTCGCCATCTTGGACGCCGACGTCACCGGACCCTCCATCCCCCGCGCATTCGGCATTGCCGCAGGCGTCGAAGGGGACGGCCTAGGTATCTTCCCTGCCCAGACCGAAAGCGGCATCAAGATCATGAGCACCAACCTGATGCTGCCCGAAGACGACGCACCCGTCGCCTGGCGCGGACCCGTGGTCTCCAACGCGGTCAAGCAGTTCTTCAACGAAGTGCACTGGGGCGATATCGACTACATGTTCGTGGACATGCCCCCGGGAACGTCCGACGTTGCCCTGACCGTGTTCCAGAGCCTGCCCATCGACGGCATCGTTACGGTCTCCGCGCCGCAGGAACTGGTCGCGATGATCGTGGGCAAGGCGGTGAACCTGGCAAACCGCATGGACGTGAAGGTCATGGCGCTAGTGGAGAACATGGCCTACTTCACCTGCCCCGACTGCAATAAGAGGCATTTCATCTTCGGCGAGCCCCAGGGCGCCGAAGTGGCAAAGCGCTACGGCATCCCCGCCTACGCCACGCTGCCCATGGACCCCTCCTTCGCAGCACTCTGCGACGCGGGCAAGGTCGAGCAGTACCTGGTCTCCGAAGCGCTCGATCCGGTTATCGCCCAGATCCTGGAAGCCTAACCGTGGGCGTTTGGGAAGAAGAGGGCGCGCCCGGCGGCGATGCCGAACGGGAAGAACGGTGGGCGCAGGCCGCCAAGCGCGCCGCCGCCCTGCGCGGGAAACGCACGACGAAAAAAACGCAACCCGTCCGCTCCATCAACGAAGACGACGACGGCTACGACCCCTATTCGGATTTCCACGACAAGCGCGTGGAAGAGCCCTTCTTCCAAAAGGACCCCTGGATGTAGCAAGCGCCCCGAGCCTGGCAGGCTCGGGGCGCTCTCATTCTGAACGAAGATAAGGGGAAACCGGGCAGCCGCCTTGAGACAGCACCCTGGCAAGCGGCACCGGGCTGGCGACCCCACCGGATCGCCTTCGGCCTTTCCCGCTTTGCAGGCAAACCACTACCTGGCGCCCGTATCCTTTGCACCTTCGCTATCGCGCCCGATGAAACGATAGCCCACGCCTACCTCGGTCGCGATAAAGCGGGGTGCCGCCGGGCTGTCCTTGAGCTTCCTGCGGAGCGATGCCATGATCACCCGCAAGGTTCGGAAACCATCGCTCGCAGGATGGCTCCATACCCTTTCCTGGATGAAGCGGTGGGTAAGCGCCTTGCCGGGATTCTGCATCATCACTTCCAGTAATCGGAATTCATAGGGCGTCAGGTGGACGGGGCTTCCATCCAACAGGACCGCATGGGCATCGCAGTCCACTTCCAAACCGCCTATCCGGTAATGCTGCTGTACCCCCGCATCGACGAGATCGGGGGCATTATGCCGCAAGGCCACGCGGATGCGCGCGAGCAATTCGGCGATGCTGAAGGGCTTCACCACATAATCGTCCGCTCCGGCATCGAGGGCGCGCACCTTCTGGAAGTCGGTCGATCTGGCGGTCACCACGATGATGGGCACCTTGCTCCGCTTCCTGATCGCAGCGAGCACCTCCATGCCGTCTTCGTCGGGCAGACCCAAGTCCAAAAGCACAAGGGAAGGCGAGTTCGCCTCGAAAAGGGACAGGGCAACAGCACCCGTACGGGCCTCGGAGACCCTGTAGCCTTCCGAGCGCAGCGAAATCCTCAGGAAACGCCTGATACCGTCGTCATCTTCGACGATCAGGATCTCGTGTGCCATTCGGACGCCCCTTCCTGTCCCCCGGTCTGCACATCAACGCTCGATGCGACATGCGCCTCGGGAAGGAAGAACTCGAAAGTCGCCCCTCCCGAATCGTTGTTGAATGCCCGAATAGTACCATCATGCGCTTCCACAATGGCCTTGCAAACACTCAAACCCAGGCCGATTCCCTTATTGCGCCTATCGAGGGGCTTCCCGGAAACAAAACGGTCGAAGACGCTGTCCAGCATGTCCAGCGCGATGCCGCCCCCGTTGTCGGAAACCCTGAAGGCCATGCAGTTCCCCTCGCGTTCCGCCTCGACGGTGATGAGGGATGAGGGTTCCGAATGCCTGATGGCGTTCTCGATCAGGTTCACCAGAACCTGGCGGATCAAACGTCCGTCCATCTCCACCAACACCACATCGTCCGGCTGGGACACCTCGATGCTGTGGTTGCCGATATGCGAGATCACGCGCGTCACCGCATCGCTGATCACGTCGTCGACCACTTCGGGCTGGAAATGCAAGGGGACCTCGTCGTCCTGCACGCGCGTCATGCCCAGCAGATTGTCGATCATGCCCGCAAGCCAACGGGCGTCCCCCGAAATGGCGGATAGCAGCACCTTGCGCTCTTCGGGACTGATGCTGTCGAAGCTCCGCTCGAGCAATTCGGCATTGCCCTGGATGCTCACCAGGGGGGTGCGCAGGTCATGGGAAACACCCTGGAACAAGGTGGTCTTGAAGCGCTCGCGCTCGATGCGCAAGGCATCCTCGCGCGCATGCTCCTCGAGCTCGTTGCGTTCGACGGCGATGACCGTCTGGGTAATGACCGAATCCACCAAGGTCAGGGCCTCTTCATCAAGCTCCCCTTCGGCCATGTCCACCGAAACCACGCCATAGACCCTGGTCTTCGCCGAAAGGGGGATGTAGAGGCTCGTGCAGCCCGCATACCCGGACACACCGGCACCGGTACGGCAACCCTGCTCATAGCAATCCCGTGCGGCAAGGGCTTCTTTCCCTTCCCTGCCGTCCGAATCCGGCTTTCCCAGATCGATTTCCACAACCCTGCCGAGCGCACGCCCCAGGGCGATGGAGACGAACTCGCAGGCGCCTTCCGCAGAAATGCTGTCGATCAGGCCGGAGCTGATAGTGTTCAGGCGCTTGAGGTTGCGCGCGTTCTTCTCCACGATGCTCACCTGCTTGCGCAGGCGGTTCGTCATGCTGCCGGAGATCATCGCAACCACCATGAAGATAAGCAGGGCGGCAAGGTCGCTCTGATCGAAGATGGAAAGGTTGAAGTGCGGCGCCGTGAACAGAAGGTCGTAAGCCAACAGGTACATCACACCCAGGGCAAAGCCCCACCAGGAGGAATCGGTCTCCACCGACGCGATCATGATGCCCATGATAAAGAACAGGAAGCTCACTTCCGATTCCAAACCCAGCACGGTGAAGCTGAGGGATGCCGCCGATCCTGCAAGGAGCAGCAGAAGGGTCACACCCAGATTCCTAATGGGCTTTTCGTACGAAGCCATTTTTTCCCACACTCCTTTTCACAAGCCTGAGCATCCAGATGAAGCCCAGAAGGATAGGAAGGATTTCCAAACGACCGAACAGCATGGTCACGCATGCGATAAGCAGCACCGCCGAAGGCGAATCTGCACCCACGAAACCCGTGCCGAAACCGGTGTTGCCCAGGCACGAGGCGGCATCGAAAACCGCGTCGCCCACGGATGCGCCGAACAAGGTGAACAGGAAGGCGCAGATGGCGAACAAGGTGAAGTAGATGCCCACGAAGGAATCGACCGCGAGCAGCTCAGAGGCATCGCATTCCGTCCTCCTGCCGAAGCGGTAGATCTCGTTCCTGTGGACGCGCCGGCTGTGGTCAAGCCGGTTGCGCACGTGCCAGAGGGCGCCCTTCACGTACATCACGATTCGAAACACCTTGATGCCGCCGGCGGTGGAACCGGCCTCGCCGCCCACGAACATCAGCACGATGAAGATGAACTGGATAGGCGGGCAGAGCAGCACCGAGGTATCGACGGTCTGAAGACCCGTCGAGGTCATCACCGCAACCACATGGAACAAACCAACCCGCAAGGCCTGCGGGAAGGCGGGGCATTCACCCTCCGCAAGAAGCGATATCGCCGCAAGAAGCGAGGAGACCGCGATGATGAAGAAGAGCGCGGGCGTTTCCGCATGCTTGAAGAAGGACCTGAACCTGCCCTGGGCCAACATGAAATTCAGAAGGAAGTTGGTCGCACCTGCGACCATCAGTACCACAGTGGTCAACTCCACTGCAAGGTTGTCATACGAGGCGAGACTGTCGGACCTCACCGCAAAGCCACCCGTAGAGACTGCGGAAACCGCGATATTCACGGCATCGAAGGCAGGCATTCCCTCGATGACGTAGGCAAGCGCCCCCACGAAGATCACGCCGGTGTACAGGATCAGGATCGCACGGGCGGAGCGGGCCGACCCCGCAAGCAGGCGGTCGGCATGGCCTTCGGCGTTGTACAGACCCAATCCGCAGGAGTCGCTGATCACGCTGGTCATGACCAGGATCAAACCCACGCCGCCCAGGTAATGCATCAGGCTGCGGTGCAGCAGCACCACCTTCGGGCAGCTATCTGCATCCATCACCGTAAAGCCCGTCGTGGTAAGCCCACTCGTCGCCTCGAACAGGGCATGCGCGGGACCGAGCAAACCGGACGTCATCAAAGGCAGCGCATTGACCAGGATGGCTAACACCCACACCAACACGATGACGCTTCCCGATTCCTTGCGGTTCAGCGAAGGGGCACCGTCGCGGTTGCTGTGGAAATACACCAGATAGCCCGCAAGCGTCACGGTCACGCTGGGGAGCGCGTAGCTGGGGCACAGATCCATTTCGCCGGGGCAGACGAACAGCATCGCAAGGGGCACGAGCAGCACGAAGCCCACGAAGATCAGCGCCACGCCGATATACCAGATAACAGACAAAAAGCTGCTACGCAGGGAATCAGACATGGAAGACCGCGTTCCCTTCGATATCCGGGCCGTCCTCGATCAGCTTCGACATGATATAAGTGGCGCTGATGACGGTCGAAACACCCAGCTTCTTGAAGATGGGGACGTTACGCGGATTATAGGCAGTGCAGATCTGACGGCGCACGTTGAAGTAGTAGCGCGCCATCTGGCAGATGACCAGGTTATCGGCATCGACGTCGCTCAGCGCGATGATGATATCGAAGCCCTCGATGTCGGCATCGTCCAAAACGAAACGCTTGGTCGCATCGCCGCAGATCACAGGCACGTCATGGCGGGAAGCGAAACGTTCGCACCACCTGCGGTCGGCATTGATGACGACCACTTCGTTGCCCGCCTCCAAAAGGGATTCGACCAGGTAGTCGGTTCGGGAGCGCCCTCCCGCAATGGCAACACGCATCCAAAACCCCCCTTTTACGAAATCCTCGCCGCGCGGCAGAATTCCGCAAGGCAGATGGCATGGGGGCAGATGGGCTCGACCGTGCTCTCGTCCAGAAGCCCGATCAGGTCCTCGTCTTCGATGCGGGCAAAGACCCTTTCCGTCCCGTACACCTCGCGGGCGATGCGCCCGACGAAGTAGTTAATCGAATCCTCGCCCGTGCATGCGGCGAGCAGGCACGCCTCGCGCACCCCATGCTCTTCGAGCACCGTCACGTCGGAGCCGTCGCCGAGCACCATTTCCCCGCCGAAGCGGGAAGCGAAGCCATTGAAGGCCGACGCGTCCTTGTCGATAGCGGTAACGGAATAACCCACCGATGACAGCTTTTCGGCAACCGCGGATCCGAAATCGCCGCAACCGACAACCACCGCGCGCCGTATCCGGAACAGACCCATTTCCACCTCCGTTCTTCGTAAACGGACTAATTATAGAAATGGCCGTATAAAGATTGCCTTAATATCAGATAACGTAATCGCCGAGCCTTACGGGGCTTCTTCGAATAGAACCGGGAGTCTGCAACCCCCGCACTGAAGCACCCGCTCCAAGCCTGCCGGCCCGGGGCGGGTGCCTTGATTCGATCCATCCTGGCAGCAGGGCCGCTTATGGCCTTTTTCTCGAAGCCGCTAGCCCAAGTCCCGTTTCGCCCGCTGCCAAAGCTCTTCCAGGCCGTCGATTCCGTAATCATTCAAATCCTTGCCCTGCTCGTATGCGGCGCGCTCCATGGCCTCCCAACGGCGACGGAACTTGGCGCACGCGCGGCGCAGGCAGCTTTCCGCATCAAGATGTTCCTTGCGCGCCACGTTGACCAGGGAAAACAGGATGTCGCCGAATTCCATTTCCGCCTCTTCGCTGCGCGGGGGCGCTGCTTTGAACTCCTGCACCTCTTCGGCGACCTTATCCCAGACATCATCGACGGTTTCCCATTCGAAGCCCCTCGACACCGCCTTGCGGGAGATTTCCTGCGCTTCCATCAAGGCAGGCTGCGCATGGGAAACATCTTCCAGCAAACCGCGGGGAGCACACGGGTCCAAACCCGCAGCCGCGCGCTTTTCGGCGCGCTGGGCATCTTTCAGGCGCTTTTCGTGACCCTTAATGAAATCCCAGAGGTCTTCCACCTCGTCGGCACCCTTGGCCTGGGCCTCATCCAAGCCCAACGCCGCAAAGGATGCCTCGGCGCCATAGATATGGGGGTGACGGCGGATAATCTTCTCGCTCACGTCATGCGCAACATCCTCGATGGTGAACTCCCCCGCATCAGCCGCGATCTGCGCCTGCAGCACCACTTCCAAGAGAACGTCGCCCAATTCTTCGCGCATATGGTCGACATCGCCCTCTTCGATGGCGGCAACCGCCTCGAAGGCTTCTTCCAGCATGTTCTTGGCGATGGACTGATGGGTCTGCTTCAGATCCCAAGGGCAGCCATTCGGCGAGCGCAGGTCGGCGATAATCTGCACGAAACGGTCGAATTCCGGGTGGCGGCACGTCGTTTCGGCGGTGGGAACGGGAAAATAGCGCTGTCCTTCTTCCGGCATGGAAACCTCCTCATAGCAATATCCGTCCCAAAGAACTATACGACAAAGAAAAGACCACCCGCCCCTGAGGGAGCGGGTGGCGCAATGAAACATATCCGGCCAAGGACGCCTCCGGCAGATCCGTGCCTTACGCAATTGTTTTTGGGGAGAGGAAGGGAGAACGCAATGCCCCAGCCCGCCTACCGCGTCCTTTGCGGATCCGGAATAGGCTTGAAGGCGAGCGCCCTTACGCCCCTTCGTATTCGACTTTGCCAGAACCCTGGGCAAGCCGCTCCTTCGAACGCCTTCCCCTGATCTTCAAGCGCACATCATGGACGATCATGAAGGCGACCAGGATGAATCCCAGATAGCCGTTCATGCCGTAGAGCACGTTGACCAATGCGGTGTAGGGCAAGAAGCAGGCGATGATGCAACCGACCACGCCACCGATAACGATGAACATCCTATAGCGGGGGGTTCCCTCTTCGGCAACGCGGCCGATGCCGGTCCACAGAAGCGGCACCGAGGTGGTGTAAATACCGAAGAAGACCACCACCGCGAATATCTGGGCAAGCGCAGGCGAGATGTTGCCGGCAAGCACCAAGGCGGGAATGTCGGCCGCAGCGGTCTGATCGATGCTGGAAATGAGCGCAATGCATGCCAGAGCCGCGACCGCGAACACGCACACCGCGGAAAGAACCACGCCCAGGTTGATTTCAACGGCACGGTTCTTCGCTCCCAGTTCTGCCAGGAAGGTGGCGAACCACAGGATGACGAAGCCGGCATAGGACGCGCCCGCAGCAAGCGGATTGCCGCCGCCGACCTGGTTCACCTGGTACTTGCCCGCATCGAGCGCGGCAGCCCCTTCCGCAAAGCTGGAACCTTGGGTGACGCAGGTCCAGACGGATACCAGCAGGACCAGGGCGATGATGATGGGGCCCACCTTGCTGAGAGCTCCCACGATGCCCTTCAAGCCGAACAACGCCGTACCCACCACCACAACGGTCAGGATAATGGCACCCACTCCGTTGGGAAGGCCCCACTGCTGGGTCACCGTGGAATTGGCCCCACCGCACATGACGATGAAGCAGACGTAGCAGAAGAACGCGGAAAAGTAGTCATAGAAGGTTCCGACGTACTTGCCGCAATAATGCTTGTAGATGTCGCCACCGCGCTTCAGCTTCAAGCGCGATCCATTCGTGGCGAAAGAGATATTCGTATACAGGTAGATTACCGCCGCAACTACGATTACCACCCAGAACAAGGACCCGTACGACGCCTCGTACTGCATGACTTCCTGCATCGTGGCAAAGCCGGCTCCGATATAGAACGCAATGCACGCTCCGCACAATGCTGCGACAGACGCGATACTGATCGCCGCCTTCTTCATCCATTCCTCCTTCGAGCACCAAATGAAGGATTCTTCTTTTCTTCCTTCGAACCAATATCGATGGGGCGCACGAGCACTGCCATAGAGGCGCGGCATTGCGGGAAGGAACAATACGACCAAGAAGGATGCGCAGAAACGCTCCCTGGCGTATAGCCCTGCCCAAACAGAAAATACCTAGCCTCATCAGGGATTTCTTTCGGGCAGAACCGGTTGCAGAACACCAGCGCGCATTCCCTTCGCCACATGGCGAAAGAAACATGCACAGCCGATAACCGCACCCGAAACCGCAAAAGCAATACCGATGCGCCATAGAGCACGACCGACCCTCTGAATACCCCTCGCCTGGACACTGGCAAACCCACGGCAAAGGCCCGACACGGACACTGGCATACCCGTATCGGTTTCCTCTTGGGAAAGTCGAACTCCATGTCCCCTTCTATCATCGAAACAGAAAAGAAAAAAGGGGGAGAAAGCGAAAAGCGAGAAATATTTTCTAAGCGGTTTTAGCCCATCAAGAAACCTTAGCCGGACTTAATCCTCATTCAGATTTCCGAATAGCAGCCCAATGAATCCCCTCTCGAAAAAATTTCTTTCTTTTCGAAAAAATCCCTTGACCCTAACCGAAATGCTGATAATATAGTCGTTGCACTTTTCGGGGCATTAGCTCAGCTGGGAGAGCGCATGACTGGCAGTCATGAGGTCAGGGGTTCGATCCCCCTATGCTCCACCAAATTTCCAAGGCCGGCTTCACAGCCGGCCTTTTTCATGATAAGCACGTACACGCAATGCTGCCCGACGCGAAAACGGAGGACACTATGAACCTGAACAAAGCGAGCTTCACCGCCGCCTACGGCACCATCGAGCAGGTCCCCACATCCCTCAACCCCGAAATCACCTTCGTAGGCAGGTCCAATGTGGGCAAGTCCTCCATTATGAACAAGATCTTCAACCGCAAGGGCCTGGTGAAGGTATCCTCCACCCCCGGCAAGACCACCACCATCAATTTCTTCAAGGTCCCCGACGGCTCCAAGCAGGTGGACTTCATCGACTTGCCGGGATATGGATACGCGAAGGTGGGCGGCAACGACCGTTCGCGCTGGAGCAAGCTCATCGAGGGCTACTTCGAGCAGAACCGCTGGTTCGCCCTCACGGTGGTGCTCATCGACATCCGCCACGACGTGAGCAAGCTCGACATCCAGATGGTCGACTACCTGGTGCAGCACGAAATCCCCTTCATCATCGTCTTCACCAAGTCCGACAAGCTGAGCCGCGCCCAGCAGAAGCGCCAGATTCCCAACCTGTGCCGCCAGCTCAGCAATGCCGGCGACGCCTTCGTCATGTCATGTTCCTCGCTGAAGGGCGACGGCGTGGAGGATCTGCGCCATGTCCTGGCAGATGCCGTCAAGCAGGCACGCGACGCCGGCAACCCCATCTTCCAGGGGAAGAAGGCCGACGGGGAAGACGACGAATAGGGCCGTCGGTCTGCACCAACGGCCCCAGAAGATTCATCGTATCGCCAACCGAATCTAGCCGATTTCCCCCGCGAAGAATCGCTGGGCGATCGTAGCGGCACCCGCCGCATCGCGAC
>Ga0129308_1000644_pt1 | contig 48068 bp, 47 predicted proteins | sample L827metagenome_FD_94440 | JGI IMG/M metagenome (GOLD analysis project Ga0129308, IMG submission 94440) | Ring-tailed lemur group fecal microbial communities from Wisconsin, USA - L827 metagenome | ecosystem: Host-associated > Mammals > Digestive system > Large intestine > Fecal | place: USA... | reverse complement strand
TTTCTGGACGCTGTCTACGCAGCCTGACGGCTGCGGCAACCTCGCTCACGGATAGATCCTGCGGCTCCATCCGTGAGCAAGGTTTTTACCACGGGGTGTCCAACTTGTTATTGCAATTTGCGGAAAATATCTGGTTTAACTAATGCAGAAGGAGATGAAATCTATGAAGAGACGCATTTTCTCGTTGACCGTTTTGTTTTTACTGATGTTAGGTATAACAGCTCAAGCAATAGAACCACGAGCGACGGGTGGAAATCCTGTATTGACCTTTGATGGGACAACAGCGGAATGCTCGGTTACGTGTACGGGAAACAAGAGTAGCGACCAGGTGGAAGCAACTCTGACGCTATACCATGGTGATTCTTATGTGGATTCATGGAATGCTACTGGAAAACTTCGTGTTTCCGTCTTTGGGGAATGCAATGTTAAAAGAGGAGAAACCTATACATTGGTTTTGACATGGTCTGTAAATGGCACTAAGCAACCGTCCGCCTCGACAACTAAAACATGTCGGTAAAGCGAATTAACGAGAGGGTCTGCATATATGCAGACCCAAGGGGAGTACTCCCCTTGGGTAACTATTTCCGGGAACCTTACATATTAAAGAGTTTTTGCTGGAACAGTGTCGGTGGTTTTGGACGACGGAAATAATATAATTACTCTGAGTGAAGACTAAAAAAGCAGGCTAACGAAGGCCGTTCTTGTAATATACGGAATCTTCATATGCTGACAGATGATGTAATAGGAAGGAGAGTTTCAATGAAAAAGCATTTTAAAATTTTTACGCTGTTTCTGGCTATGTGTCTATTACTTAATGTAACAGTTTTCGCAGATGGATATCGCCCAGAAGAAGATATGGAGCCCATTGCAGTAGAGGCAGAAGAGCATCTGACGGGTGATAGCGACGTTATGCCACTTGTTAATTATCTGAATTTCACATATGATGGATGGAAAAGCACGAATGGGTGGTTTACAGCGGATATCGTGCTTCTGTATAACGAAGCCTATGATCGCTTTGAACGGTTGGTATCCTTCAGCAACTTTGATTCTGAATATTATAGGAATATCATCATTAACAGCAAAACCTGTACCTTTTCCAGCAGCAACCAGAAGGCTACTATTGTTGTAAACTATACAGCGCAGGACAAAAAGACCAACGTAGTAGAAAAAGGAAATGCAACCTTTGTTGTGACCATCTGGGATTAACATTTACATGATGATTTAAGGGCCTTTCCAAAATGTAAATAAACAGACGGACATCTTTTGAAAAAGCACATGAAAAGGAAAAGCAGGGGGTATCCCCTGCTTTTTCACAGATATGGAGCGTTATTTCGGTTGTAAACCTCGTTCTTATTTGGTATACTGAAAACGACAGAAGATATGGCGGGCATGGAAACAAATGACTCGAAGATGCTTACCAGTGGCGTGGTGGATATCCTTGGCGTTAAGTTAGATGCCGTACTTTTATATGGGGCGTATACCAGTTAGGCTCAGAATGCAGAATCAGATATGACATTGCCTTGGTTTTGCGCGGACCGATTTGTCAGGCTTCAAAATGTGATGCCGTTTTATCGGAACATCCAGACAGTGGGGAACGTATTGTGGAAGGCTGCCTGATGTTTGAACTGTCTGATTACCGTATGAAACGGGTAATGGAAACGCTTTGAGTGGGGCTGTACTCTTTGTTTACTGCGCCTCAAAATTTGAGCCGGGTACTGGTTGTATATTTCTGAGATGCGCTGAGGGAGAGAATACATATTTCAAGTTTAAGGAGGGAAAACGATGTCCGAATATATCTATTCCAAAAGTGAACTGGCGGATATTGTGCTCCCGCTGTTAAAGAAGTATCGGGCGGAAAAAGCAATCTTGTTTGGTTCATATGCCAGACAGGAAGCCGATAGCTCGTCTGACATTGATTTGATGATCATAGGCGGAGGTCAGTTTGACCCCACAGATGTACTTTGCATTGCAGAAGAACTGCACTGCATAACAGGTAAGCAGGTCGATGTGTACGCTGCGTGCGAGATCAATGCGGGGTCGGCTTTTTACGATGCGATTCTGGAAGAAGGAGTTCAGATTGCATAAAATGCAGTGATGAACAGAGAATTGCTAAAATTTGTGAAACGACAGTATGTATACTAAAAAAGAGGTGAGAAATGTGCGCTTTCAACCGTTTGTTTATGATGGGTCGAATCAACAAGTCCCCGTGATGATCGAGCGGATGACTCAGAAGGATGCTGAGCTGACAAATGCGCATCCACTGTGGCAGACCTCATGGACGAGTGAGTATTTGGGTGATCCAAGGCTTGAAAAATACGCGGCCAAAGTCGGCGATGAATTGATCGCTCTGGCAGCCTATGAGATACTTGAAAGCGCGCTGGTCATCCATATTGTGTACATGGAGACACAGCCGGGGTCAAATCCCACGCTCGATGAGGGGAATCCGAAGTATACTGGGATCGGGCGACTGATGATTGCCTATGGAATTAAGTTGTCCATTGACAACGGCTTAACCGGCGATGTGGTGCTTGAAGCAAAAACAACGAGCCTTGCGAGACACTATGAAAAGGATTTTGGAGCGATTCAGCTTCCAGCCTTCCAGTCCTCTGCGCCGAGGTATTTGATCGCGGATGAAGCGGCCAAACGGATATTCTTTACCTATCTTGTTTAGTATTTTGCGAGGAGGTGCCCTGTATGGATGCGGACAAAAGGCCGGCATCGGATGCGGCGTGGTATTGCCGCAAGGATCTGGAGGAGGAACGCTTTTATGAAATTTTCTTCCACCTGTGCCGGAAGTATGGCGTGCGCTGGGCAAGCGCCACGCCAAAGGAGAAAACATTTGTTGAAGAGGTGACTCGAGTTACCTACGAACGAGACAAGGCGCAGCGGCTTGGCCTGCCGCTGTCAGAGGTGCGCCCCTCGTTTGTATCCTGAAAACGGTTTGACCCACACCGTGACCCACACGGGAAAACGAGCGGATGGAAACAGTGGAGCGGAAAGCTCCAAAGACCACGCATTTCTGGAACAAAAAGGCCCCGAAAGCACTGGAAAGCAGTACTTTCGGGGCTTTTGAGCAGTTGGTAAGGATGAGGTCGGCGGTTCGAATCCGCCCAGCAGCTCCAGAAAATCCCCGAAATCATGCGATTTCGGGGATTTTTCTTACTTTTTCGGCCGAAACGGTGTGGGTCAAAATGTGGGTCAACCGCCTGACCCACACCGTGACCCACACGTAGAAATGTGTGGAAAGGTTTAGAAAGCACAGGGCAGGAAGTTCCGCCTTCCTGCCCTGTATTTTTTGCTCTTTTGTGCTCACATGACCTGCTCCATGAAGTTGCCCATGGTTTCCGCTGCTTCGTCCTGCTTCTGTCTGGTGGCGTGGGTGTAGGTGCGGAGGGTGAATCCGGCGTCGTAGTGGCCCAACATACTGGATACCGTCTTGATATCCACGCCGTTTTGCAGTGCCAGGGTTGCAAAGGTATGGCGGAGGTCGTGAAATCTGATGTGTCCCAGCCCGGCATCCTTTAGAATCTTCTTGTGAAGGTTGACCACGGAATCCGGGTAGTACATTTCGCCAGTGATAGGGGAGGGGAACATATAGGGATTTCCTGGGTGCTTTTCGTGCTCCTGAATCAGCAGGTCTACTGCCATCTGAGGGATGGAGACTTTCCGGACGGAAGTCTCCGTCTTGGGGCGGGACAAGGTGAGTTCTCCGTTTGGATTCTTGATGTACTGCTTGCTGACCGAGATGGTGCGGTTTTTAATATCCAGGTCAGACCATAGCAGTGCTACCAGCTCCCCCTTGCGCAGGCCGCTGACCAGTTCTAGATAGAACATGGGCAGAAGCCCTCTGGCGTCGGCAGCGTCGAGATATGCTTTCATGTGCTCCGGCTCCAGAATTTTCATCTCGAATTTACGGACCTTGGGAGCGATACAATCATCTGTCGGATTACGGGGAATGAGCCGTTCCTTGACTGCCCGCTCAAAGGCGCAGTGGAGCATGAGATGGACGCTCCGTACCGTGGTACTGCTCAATCCCTGAGCGCCGGTTTTGGTTTTCCGTTCCCGGCCCTTTTCCATCAGGTCCTTGTAGAGCTTTTGAAGGTCACGGGAAGTCAGCTTGGTCAGCTTGATGTTTCCGATGCGGGGGATCGTATAGGTGTTGATCATCAAATCGTAGCGGTCTGCTGTGGCTACCCGCACATTGGGCTTGGCATAGAGGTCATACCAAGTTTTGAGCCAGGTAGCCACTGTGAAGTCATCGGCACGGGCAACATCCATACCGTTTGTTTCTTCCAGAGCGCGTTTCAGCTTTTCGCGGACCTCAGCTTGCGTTTTGCCCAGCACGTTTTTGATGATTCGCTTGCCGGTTTTAGGGTCGTGTCCTGCCGTGTAGCGAGCCTCCCACCGGCCATCTTTTCGCTTACGAATATTGCCTTCGCCGTTGGCGCGTTTTTTTGACATTATTCCGTATCTCTCCTCTCCCAACTTTCACAAGCCTGCCGCTCATCCTCAGCTTCGAAGCTATATGGCGGCTGGTCTGCCTGTAGCTCCTGTTGGATACCCTGCGCCAGACGGTAGCCGGATATGAAGCTGTTCAGGCAGGCTTCATCCCGCAGTTCATCTTCCATGTCCGCTATCCGCAGGAGCAGTTTTTTCTCTGGCTTATTCAGTAACCGAGCAAGCTGGCTGTGAGTTCTCTTGATTTTTCTATCCAGATGTTCAGCCCTCCGGGATGGTGTCTCGAACCTGTGGTACAGGGCTTTCATATAATCGTGCATCGTGTGCCACCTCCTGTCAGCGACACACAATTGTCGAGGTGCATCGAACGGCCAATAGAATCTGCTTGACATTTGGTCCCGGATATTTTAGACTTATTTTTAGTATCGCAGTTTTATTGGTCGCCGCATCTTGAGTCTAACACGATAGGCCACCTCTTGTCAAGACCCATCGTTTCTATCTTGAATAGTAAGTCTAATATGAGGGAGAGTTTTTTCATGTCTGAGTATATGTTTAAGACCTATATCGCTAACGGCAGGGAATATTTCATTTACAGCGATGATGTTTCTGACGACCGCTTCACACAAAAAATAGACTTTCCGTTTTCGGAAAGCCTATTTTCCCTGCTCGACCTGGACATCTGGAAACGGGAACCCCAGATCAAGAAGATCGACCGTGCGCTTTTGAACTTGTACAGGACCCGTGACGCCAGATACACAGAAGATGTATTCTTTACTTTGCAGGGCTTATCCGATGTGCATATATTCTTTAAGCTGCTGTTCCTGGATTGGTCCAAGAGACTGAACGAGGCAGAGAAGGATAACTTCGCTCACGCATCTGACATGCTGCCCCACAAGGCCATTGCGCATATCCCCAGTAATATTGATTACGCCCAGAAGCAGATCAAGGATCTGCTGGAGCGTGTGTTGGACATGGATGCCAGCAAGCGTTCTGTTGCCAGCAGGCTCTATGACTATTACAAGGACCCTTATCACGTAGACCCACGTCCTTTTGAGTTCCAACCGCTGACTGTGTCTTTTGAGATGATCGACCGAAGCACCTATGCGGAAGTCCTTTATCCGAAGAGCATCTATGACTTGATCGATTACTATCTGCGGGAGTGGGTCAGGCGGGAACAGAAGATGCGGGTCTGCAAAAATTGTGGGAAGTATTTCGCAATCACCGGGCGGACCAACGCCGAATACTGTGACCGCGTGTTTGATTCGAAGGGACGTACCTGCAAGGACGTCGGCGCCATTGCAAAGTGGACACGGGAAAAAGATACGGACGATGTCTTCAAGGCATACCGCCGGGAATACAAAAAGCGGTTCGCCTGGACGAAGTCCGGGAAGATCCTGCCGGAGGAACTATACGCCTGGGGTGAACGTGCCAGAGAAAAGAAGGCCGAGTGTGACAGCGGAAAGATATCCCTGGAAGAGTATGTTGACTGGTTGAAAGAATCATAAGACGGCAATGATGTTCCCTCATTCGAAATGCTTTTGACCTTCCGCATAGCAGCTTTATGCGCTCAATATCGAAAATGATGATTCGATTCTCTGAGTATCCAAAGAGGCATATCAACTTTATATAGACCACATTTCTTATGACGGAAGCGGTCACATGACAGTTTGGGGCGTCGAGGAAATTCCCGAACTAAGATAGGCTCTATCAATTAGTTGATGACCATATTTATGTTGCTGCCATTTTAGTAACTCCAAGTTTGACAAAGGAGGAGTAGTTATGGCATCTGGAATTAGTTTTTTAGAAATTCTGGTTAGTGAAGTTACGATGGCTATTGGGGCATTGATTTTCCTCTTTTGTGGAGTATTGTTGATATTTAAGCGCAAATCATTGAATTGTTCACAAAAGGGGCTTGCTATTACTGCATTGATTGTAACAGGCATTTATTTGGCATTTATTATTTGGCTTGCAATTATGTGGGGACAACAGATGCCTCAACCTATGCCGTAATAGTTTATCGGGCAGTTGGGTAAAAAGAGTAATCGGAGTTTGTGAGGGAGATATCTATGCCATTTGTAGTATTTTGCATGGTAGTAGCCTTTATCATACAACTTGCTATTCTCTTTCAGGCGCAAAATCACTATGGTAAACTTCGGTATCTTTCGCTTCCTATGCTGGAGTTTTTTCCAATTAGTGGCGCTTTATATTACGCAATTCGGCAGCCGCCCATCCCTTACCTCGGCTGGAAATTCGGTTTTGCTATGTGCCTATGGATTGTCGGGGCCGTCTTTCTCGGATATATATTGGCATGGGGCATTTACATCTTAAAAAACAGAGGAAACAAATGACTCCCAGTTTAGCGAATTCATCTTATTATACTGCGGCACTGACCGCAACAAACGCGATTGGCGAAACCGATAGAATGGAAATACATTAGGACTTAGCGAAATAGGGAGTATCTGGTTCGGAGGTTGTCATAACTTAGAATTTCTGGTAGAATCAACTCGTTGACGCTCTATTGGCGCCGCAGAATGCGAGGTGATTCTGTATGATAGTCTATCTTCAGATGATCAGCGAACCGGCTGACAAAAGCAAGTTCGAGTCTCTCTATATGAAATACCGCGGCATGATGTACCATGTTGCGTATCAGATCCTGCGTAATGAAGCTGATGCCGAAGACGCCGTCCATCAGGCTTTCTTATCCATTCTCAAGAACATGGACAAGGTCCGGCAGGTAGACAGTCCTGATACACGGGCATATGTCACCATCATCACAGAACGCAAGGCCATTGATACGATCCGGGACCGCAAGCGTGTTTCTCTGGTGGAGTACGAAGAAACCATGTACGGCATCGAATTCGAGCCGCCGGGAGACCACGGAATCGGCGACGCGATCGCTCACCTGCCTGCCCAATATCGGGAGGTCCTGCTGCTTCGCCACGCCCAGGGCTACAGCACACGCGAAGTGGCTGAAATTTTAGAACTAAACTATGATGCGGCCCGCAAACTACTGTACCGCGCAAAACTTGCACTGAAAGACCAGTTGGAGAAGGAGGGGATGAGCGTATGAACAAAACTCCATTTTCCGACAATGAATTGACTACCCCGGCAAAGAGTGCGTTGACATCCATGATGAGCGCCATCCCGCAGCCGGAAGAATGCGACCATGAATTTTCCTCCGAATTTGAAGAGAAGATGCTGGACGTCATCAAGAAAGAGCGGCGGCGCCGTGCTATGCGCAGGGCGTCCAAGCGTGTTGCCATGCTGTTTCTTGTGTGCTGTGTCACCGCAGGCGTCTATCTCGGCGTAAATACCAGCGCCAGAGCTGCTTTCTTTGGGTGGATCAAGGAGCACTATCAGAATTACGTTGTCTATTGCTTTTCCGGAAACCTGAATCCCGCAGCGGAGCCGATGCTCCCCAAGATGGAGTTCGAGCCTGAGTGGCTACCCAGCGGATATGTCTGGGACGGTTCCTCAGAAATCAACGGACAGGTTGAAATCTCTTTCAAGAACCAGGAGGGAGACGAGCTCACCTTCGGCTATATGCCAAACCCGGCAAAGCATGATTGGACCACCGAATCCTGGGAAATGGATCTTTCAGATATGACGCACACCGAGGTCACGGTAAACGGCTATGCGGCAGATCTATTCATCCCGAAAGACGGTGCCTCCAGCAATATTTTGATGTGGACCTCCTATGAAAATGACGCGGCATTCTGTGTTTCCGGCCCTATTGAGGTGTCTGACCTGTTGCGGGTCGCAGAGAGTGTCAAACTGGTAAATGGTGACAACCTTCCGGAGGCGGACGGGTTTCGTCTTGCATGGATTCCGGATGGCTATGAACTGTTTGATCAAGACATATCCGAAAACAAAACGCATGTCATCTATGCCGATGAACAAGGACGCTTTTTGAAATTCACGTATCTGCGTGGTCAAAAAGAAACCGATCTGTTTGTCGATACCACCGGCGCAACCATGGAGAAAGGGCAAGTCCACGGCCAACCAGCGGATCTGTTGATTTCCCATGATCCGGACATAGCAAGTGCGATTCTGTGGACTGGGACACAGAATGATGCCTTCTACATCTCTGCTTTTCTGGAGAAAGATGATCTGATCCGTTTGGCGGAGTCTGTCGTGCCTTTTTATGGCCCTCTCTACCAGGCGTCCTGGGTACCGGAAGGATATAAGGCCGATGAGATGCTGGGTGATGATTATGACTGTCTGATCATGTATCACAGAGAGGATTCCGACAGGGTCCTGTCCTTCCATTACTTCTATAGCCACTCCGGTACCGGAATGTCCGTATATGCGGAAGACGATAACTACGAAGAAGAAACTGTCAGCATTAATGGCTGTCACGGTGACTTTTATCGTTCCACGGTAGAAAATGAATCCAGTATGCTGGTGTGGTTTGACGAAGACAACGGGATCACGTTTTCGATTGGAGGCTTCCTTGATAAGAGTGATCTGCTGAAAATGGCCGGAAGTGTGGAAAAGGTCCGTTAAATGGGAAGAGCGTCCAGTAGAGCTATCATTCAGCTTCGCTTTCACTTTTCACTTAATTGTTGTCGATTAAATCTTCGTCGGTTTCACCAGGCAATGAAGGGAACAGAGAAATTTGATAGAATAGATTAAAAGATAAATCGAAATTATTGGGGGTGAAACATGAAAAGAATCATAAAACTTTTATTATCCTTGATTTGTATTTTCGGATTGGTTGGATGTGGAGATAATTCCATATCTGAGGTGAAAATAGATTATGGAAATTCCGCACTCTATTCAGAAGAAGATATGAATGCAGCAATACTGCTGATAAAAGACACATTCAGCGCATGGGAGGGTTGCGAACTTCACAGCATTACCTATGTATCGGATGATGAATGCAATTCTGAAAACATAGCATGGATGAATGAACTGGCAGCGGCTAATGATCTAAATGAACAATTTGCCCAATGCATCATGTTCAAAAGTGATTTTCACTCTCCTAAGAAAAACAGTGGGCCATGGAATGTTGATGAAGAATATACGGGTTGGGAATGGTGGCTTGCACGTTCTGAAGGTGGCCCGTGGAGATTGATGACATGTGGATATGCGTAAATTCTAGTTTGTCATTCTGTTAAACGGACTCCATCCGAGAAAGGTGGAGTCCGTTTTCGCCATTTTGACAAAGGGTTTTGATTCAGAGCCTAAAGCAACAATAAACAGAAAAGGGAAACTTTACTGGACGCTTTATGTTGGATAAGCCTTTCGCTATTTTTTATTGACAATTCAATCTACTTCGTGTAGACTATCATTAAAGACTACAAAATGTAGACTGGAGGCTATACGATGAGTGAACTGAGAATGGGTGCCATTGAATCCCGCTTTGCGGATATGATTTGGGAGAACGAACCCGTCCCTTCCCCGGAGCTGGTGAAGCTGGCGGAACGTGAACTGAACTGGAAGAAGTCCACAACATACACCGTACTGAAGCGGCTGTGCGAACGGGGAATCTTCCAGAACCAGAGTGGTATCGTGACCTCCCTGATCTCCAGGCAGGATTTTTACGCGGTGCAGAGCGAGAAGTTTGTAGAGGAGACCTTCTCCGGCTCCCTCCCGGCGTTTCTGGCTGCCTTCACCACCAGAAAGAAACTGTCCGAGGAGGAAATTGCGGAATTGCAGGCGCTGATCGACCAGAGCAGGGGGTGACATGGAATGGGCAACTTCATTTCCTACGAACTGCTTCCCATCGTTTTCAACATGAGCGTGACAGCCAGCGTGGCAATTCTCTTTGTGCTGCTGGCGAGGCTGCTGCTGAAAAAGGCACCGAAAATTTTCTCCTACGCCCTGTGGGCTGTGGTACTGTTCCGGCTGTTTTGCCCGGTGTCCATCACCACTGACTTCTCCCTTCTGGGGCTGTTTGACGCGCCTGTGACGGAGACTACGACCCACACCACAGCGGTGGAATACATCCCCCAGGACGTAGTCCATACCCCTGCCCCAGAAGTAAAACTTCCTGTGCCGGGCGTGAATCAGTCCGTCAATGAAGCGCTCCCCCTGGGAGACGAACAGACGGCGGCTGACCCGATGGAAGCCCCTGTGGCGTTGGCGACGCTGGTGTGGCTGGCGGGAATCGGCGTCCTGGCCGCTTACAGCGTGGTATCTCTAATTCGGCTCCGCCGCAAATTGTTGGGTGCTGTGCCGCTGCGGGAGAACATCTATCTGGCGGACTACATTGTCTCGCCCTTTGTTATGGGCATCTTCTGCCCGAAAATCTATCTGCCCTCCTCGCTGACCGAACAGGAGCGGGTCTACATTCTCCTCCATGAGCGGCACCACATCCGCCGGGGCGACCATATCATCAAGGCTCTGGCCTTTTTCGCCCTGTGCATACACTGGTTCAATCCGATGGTCTGGGTGGCCTTTGTCCTCTCCGCCAAGGATATGGAGATGAGCTGCGACGAGGCGGTGGTGCGGAAGCTGGGCGAGAGCATCCGTGCGGACTACTCCGCGTCCCTGCTGAGCCTTGCCACGGGACGGCGCATCATCGCCGGGACGCCTCTGGCCTTCGGCGAGGGCGATACCAAGAGCCGTATCAAGAATCTGCTGAACTGGAAACGAGCAAAACCCGCTGTGGTGTTCCTGGCCCTGGCGCTGGTGGTGCTGGTAGCCGCCGTCTGTGGCACCAACGCCCGGGAGCCGGACGGCACTTGGGCCCGGGGCGGCACCGGAGCCGACAGCGGCAGCTTCACCTATCGGTTTTCGGAAAATGTCCACTCCTATGCCATCTGCCAAGAGGTTTATCATCGGGGAGACTTGGTTTCCCCCACCAGTTTGATGATGTTTGACAACATGGAGGAACTTGGCGGTGTCACCCGGCGTCAGGGGACTTTTGCCTTGGAATTACAGACCTCCGAGCAAGACCTAGCAGGCTCGGCGCTGGTAATCCAGCACGACGGTACAACAGCGACGTTCAACCGCCTGCTGGCGGTTGATTTTCCGGAATGCGACGCCCTGGCATGGTGCTGGCGGGAGGGCAAGACGGAACTGCCTGACGATGGCAGTGTCATCATCGGTGCGGTGTATTACAATGACGGGCAAGAGTCATATACCTGGGACTGCGAGGCCCTGGAGGAGCAGGGAATATCCGAAACTCTGAAAGGCAACGAATGGACGGTGGTGCTTCGGCTGGTGGTCTCCACCGGGGACGCTGACCAACTGGCGGTTAGTCTGGGAACTATCGGCCGGGCTCAGGCTCTCTATGACCTGCGGGTATCTTCCATGAAGGACTACACGGGTATCCGGGCGCTGGCGTCGGTTCTGGGCGTGGACGAACTGGGCGTTTACTCCATTGTGAACTACGAGCAGGTGGTGGAGTTTGCGTTCGAGGCACCCCTCAGCGAACAGCAGGAAACTGAGATGTGGAAGAGCGCTACCGTCCTGCTGGCCCTGATTGAAGACACGGACCAGGTGAATTACTCTTTCCCCTCAGCGGACGGCAGCAAAAGATTCACCTATTACTGCGGACTGGAACAGCCGGATAGTTGGGCGCAGAACATCGGCTATGACGAGATTAAGGCCATGGGCCGATCCGTCCAGGGCACCCAGGAACTTCTGAACTACTTGGGGCTGGACGTCCAACAGGATTTGGCTGGTATGCTCTTTGCACTGAAATGGGAGGATACCCCGGATGCGCTGGTGTCCTGCCTGCTGGAAAACGTCCCATGGGGCTTGACCCCGGAGCGCCTGACCCATTGCCACCTGTCGCCCAATACTGGGAGCCTTTACCTGACAGTAGAGCAGGCGGGAGCCTCCCAAGAAAATCTGGCCCAGGCCAGCGCCTTGGTGCTGCTGGCTCTACGGGAGGATGTATCCACTGTGGTTTTCGACCTGCAAAGCACCGGGACTACCGGTGTACGCATCAGTGTGGACCAAGAGGGAGCCGCTGAAGTCCTGGCGGAGCTGGGTGTCGCCAATACGGACATCCGCTGTTACGGTGAATCATCAGAGCGTCTTCGGGAGTTGCTATCTCTTTTGGAATAAGGGATGTGCGAAACACCATGCCGGAATCCCAATCCCCACACGGTCTGGCTGAATGAACAGGCGCGGATCGCATCTTTCCACAGCGTCGCGGGATACGAAGAACGCTCGTTCAGCTGCCGTGATTACTTCATGGGCTTCCTAAACAGCCTGCAGGAACGGGGATATCGATTTCAGTAACTGTGAGTTTTTCTTGTTATTATTCGTCTTGTTCATATACTTCCCCACCATCTGGTGAGGTGGGGGTGGTGCAGAGCAAGTTGTCTGAATTGTCGGATTTGGTGGAAGACTTGCGGGACATTTGGACCCGTCAACACCGTTGAAAGATTTCCGGAAATGTGGTATACTGCAATCAAAGGGAGGCGTTGCTTATGATGTATCCGTTTTTGCAGATTGATGGAGATACGGAAATTGTTCACTCCGATATGCTGCCAAATGGCGAGGTAAAGGTGTATATTGAAAAACCTGACGCAAAGGATGGCTTTCATCACGCAACATGCTTCCTGCCGGAATACCGGTGGGAGAATATCAACGGCTTTACCGATGAAGAAATGAAGCGGTATCAAGAAGTCATTGAGTCGACAGCGCACCTGATTATCGAGTTTTCACAGCAGGGAGGCTTTGACCATGCCGCAAGTTTTTAAGGTCGGGCCTTATTGGGTATATTTTTGGACAAACGAGAATGAACCGCTGGAGCCGGTTCATGTCCATGTGGCGGAAGGAGCTCCCACCGCAAACGGGACGAAAATTTGGATTACGAAAGCAGGGAAGTGTCTGCTCTGCAATAACGCATCCAAGATACCAGAAAAAGTGCTACGGAACATCATGCGCATTATTGAAGCACGGAGTGCCGAAGTGATAGAGAAATGGATCAGCTTCTTCGGAGAGGCATCGTATTACTGCTAAAAGCTACTTGACCCACACCGTGACCCACACGGGGAAATGAGCGGATGGAACACATGGAGCGGAAAGCTCCAAAGACCACACATCTCTGGAACAAAAAGGCCCCGAAAGCACTGGAAAGCAGTACTTTCGGAGCTTTTAGCCACTTGGTAAGGATGAGGTCGGCGGTTCGAATCCGCCCAGCAGCTCCAAGATAAGTTGACAAATTTCGGTAAGAAATTTGTCAACTTTCTTTTATATAGAATCGAACAATCCTTTGAGCCGCAGTGGTTTCCACTGCGGCTGTTTTATTTAGGAAGAAAATGTACTAATGAACGCATTTGAAAAGAGTGAAGCAATTAAAGCCGACCTCCGGAAAGGCTTTCAGGATGGCAGTTCCAAAATGGCAAAGCGCAGATGCTATGGATATGTGAGCGCTGCTGCACAGATACCATCACGCCAAAGAACGGGTATTGCCTGCTGGATTCATGATTTATATGACGGACTTATCTGCAGCGTTGCGCTTATAGCGTTTCAGCAAGTTTGACCCATAATAGCCCACTGCCGCGAAAAAGGCAATGACGGCAATGTAATTTAAGAAAAACAGGATGAACGGCTCCTCAAAATCAAAAAATACAAAGTGCGTTTTCAGAAAGAGATACATCGGAAACTCCCGACGGAAAAACGTCGATGCACCATAGGCTTCTGTGACGGCCGCAATGACTCGGAGCAACCGCTTGGGGAGCGAAAGCCGCTTCTGCACCATCCCCATCATCCTGTTCCAATGCATCCCCAGATGCAGGCTCATCAGGCAAAAGTCCCAGTAAGCGGACAGCATGTGGAGCGTCCGGGCAAAGCCCCGGCCACCCTTGATGGGCAGGAAATCCAACACATACCGGGAGAGGATCACGCCGCTGACCATCAGGCCCAGCATACACAGCAGAAGGGCGGCATTGACAAACGTATGGAACAGCCGTCCTGCGGTCCACTTTCCCTTTGCCAAACCGCGATACCAACGCCAGTTCAGCCCATGATGCCCAAGGAATAAGAGAAACATGGACGCTCCCAGCCATTCATGGAGCGCCTCCCCAATGAGGGAATAGGCCATCATCAGCGGCAGCAGGATGACCATTAGACAGTCCAGTGCCATTTTCAGCGTTGACTTTGCGTTCATGCTTCTCTCCCCCTGATACTTTATTCCCGAATAAAGTTGGTAAAACTGATTTGCTCCTGCTTCGGCAGGGGAACGCCGGCCTTTTCGCCGGCTTCTTTGCATTTTAAGAACCACGCCATATTCCTGCCCAGAATCCGCATGACCTGCATACCCTCAAGGTCTTTTCGAACCTCATCCGGTGTTGTACCGTGGACCATGTTCCAATAACGGGAGTTGATAATGGGCATCTGCATCAGGCCGAAGTATTTATTCATCTGATCCCAGGTGGCTGTGGTGCCGGCTCTGCGGGCAGACACCACAGCCGCCGCAGGCTTCAGATAGAAGTTGTTCCGCCCGCCGCAGAAGTCCGCATAGAACACGCGGTCCAAGAAAGAGGTCATGGCTCCGGTGGCTCCTGCCCAGTGAACGGGAGTCCCGAAGATGAAACCATCATAGTCTGCTGCAAGGTCAAGAAACTCGTTCACCGTATCATCAAAGACGCAGGCGTGCCTGGTGACACAGGTTTTGCAGGCGATGCAGCCGGAAAGGGGCTTGTTCCCAATCCAGAAGATGTCGGTGCCGATTCCCTCCTGCTCCAGAGAGGCTGCTGCTTCCGTCAAGGCGGTATAGGTGCAGCCCTCTTTATGGGGACTGCCGTTGACTAATAATACGTTCATCGTACACACTCTTTCCTGCGCTTCTACTTAGATGCCCAGACTGTTGACCCAGTTCCGGATGTCGGACTGAGAAGTACGCTCTGGGAAGCGGCGACCCTCCAGCCAACTGCCGGTACCTGCCATTTCCTCCAGCAGTTCGCCGCTCTGGCCAAAGCCGGAGCTGGCGGAGGTGCAGAAGGGGATCACCGTCTTTCCGGTAAAATCGTTGGACCGGATAAAGTCATTGACCGGCCAGGCCGCGATGCCCCACCAGATGGGGTAGCCGATGAAAACAGTGTCGTATTCATCCCAGTTGGAGACGGTATCATGCACCAGCTCCACATCCCGCAGGGACTCATTTTCATGCTCCCGGTTGACGCGGCTGCCGGAGACTGTCCAGTTCAGATCATCATCAGTATAGGGATCGGCCGGGACCAACGCAAAGAGGTCAGCGTTCAGTGTATCCGCAATGGTTTCCGCCACAGCTTCCGTATTGCCGCTGGCGGAGAAATAGACCACCAACACTTTGGAACCGCTGGAAGTGCCGGGCGTTTCAGACCCGGTATGTTTGCCGGTCAGCTCCATATACCGGTGCAGAATGACCGCTGCCTGGGCTCGGGTGGCGCTGCCATTGGGGTCGAAGCGGTTGCCGTCCTTGCCGCCGATCACACCGCTTTCACGGGCCCAGTCCACGGCAGTAGAGGCATAGGAGGAAATCGAGCTTTCATCGACAAAATCCTGCCCCTGCGAGGCTGCAGGACTTCCGGCATATCGCCACAGAATAGCGGCAAGCTGCTGGCGGGTAATGGGATCGTTGGGGCCAAAATTGCCGTTGGAGTAGCCGGAGACGATGCCACCCACAGAAGCCCAGCGGGTGGCGCTGGCATAGTAGGCGTTGCTGGCCACATCCGGAAATTGAGTGCCGCCGGACACAGCAGGACTGCCGGAAGCGCGGTACAGGATGGCTGCGATTTGGCCGCGGGTAATGGTGGCATCGGGGGAGAACGTCGTGGTGCTGGTTCCACCCATCAGACCGTTATCACGGACATAAACCACAGAATCCGCATACCACGCATTTGCCGCCACATCGGAAAAGCCTGTGTTGCTGACAGCGGCAAACGCGGTCATACTCATTGCCAACAGCATGACAACTGCAAGGAACACTGAGACGAACTTCTTCAGATTTTTCATGTGCTTTACTCCTTCATTCGTTGCTTTCATTTCGGCTGCCTCCAATCCCGGAAAGGGGTCACTTGACATTTGCCTGAATCCAGCTTTCAATGTGGCCGGCGATCACATCGTTATTCAGGTCCTGGAACATAAAGTGGTCGTTGCCGGTGATGCCCTCGTCGGGAAGATGGATCACAGTGCTGCTGCCGCCCGCCGCGGTGTAGGCCTCGGTAAAGGTATCCGCGGTGGAGGCCATAAAGCCCCACATGGCCGCAGCCGGGACATCGGTAAATTCCTCGCCGATGTAGTCACCGTAATAGAAGGTGACAGGGATGTTCTGCTCCAGCAGCGCCTTGTAGTCCTCGCTGTCCACCTGGGGCGCCATACCGGGCTCAATGGCCACGATGGCGGCGATGTGATCCGTGTACCGGGCGGTCTCCCAGCCGGGCATACCGCCCTGGGAATGGGTCACCAAAATGGAGTCCTTGCCGGTGCGGGCGTAGACCTCGTCGATGGCCGCCGCAACGGCCTGGGCCACCACGGTGTTGTCGATGTTCTGGTCTCCGCCTGCGTTGTCCATGCCGGTATCCGGCGTCATCTGGCGGAAGAATTGGTCCAGGACTTCTTCTCCTGCGGGAAACTGGGAACCCTCATTGTAGGTAAACTCGTCATTCAGGTAAGTACCGATGCGGAACTGGGTGTACCAGGTCTGGTCGGAGGGCTCGGCGGTGATGGTACCGGCCACGGAGGTCTGTCCGGCCTCGCCCCGGCGGGGCTGGTCGATGAGCCATACGCTGTGGCCCATCCGCAGGAACAGATCGGACCAGCCTTCCCGGCCATCCGGCGTGGTCATCCAGCCCATGCGGGACTGGCCGTAGCCATGAAGGAACACCATGGGCAGGCCGGTTTCTTCGGCGGGGATCTGGTAGAGCACATTGGCGTGGTCCACATGGGCGGTGGAGCCTTCCCGGGACATGTAGTAGTTGGAGACATCAAAGGTGCCGTCCGAGGTGATGACGGTGCCGCCGGCGGAGAACATGCCCTGTTGGGCGATGACCAGGGCGCCTTCGGGCGTGTTGTCCTGGACCGTGCTGGTGTCAGGTTCGCTTGCGGAACCGCTGCTTGCTGCGGGCTGCTGACCACATCCGGCCAGCAGAGACAGCACCATAACGCCCGCCAAAAGCAAGGCGGCAAATCTGTGGTTCATGTTGTCATTCCTCCTGTGATCGTGGTTTTTTATTTCTGCTCGTCCACCGGCGGAGTCATGGCGGCATACTGCTTCAGCAGCTCCGGCGTGCTGGTGTAATAGCGCACCTGTTTGTCCAGCGCGGCGATGGCGGACATCTCACTTTCCGTCAGGGCAAAATCGAACAGGTCAAAGTTGTCCCGGATGTGGGCGGGATTCTTGGAGCCGGGAATGACAATGTTGCCGTCCTGAATATGCCAGCGCAGAATGATCTGGGCGCTGCTCTTGCCATACTTTTGACCCAGCTGTGCCAGCAGCGGCTCTTCCAGAAGCGCCTTGTCGCCGTGGCCCAGGGGATACCATGCCTGGATCACGATACCCGCTTTATTAAGGAATGCCTTGAGGGGCTTTTCCTGGGAGTAGGGATGCACCTCGGTCTGCAAAACCGCGGGCTTTACCTCGCAAATATTCAGGGTCCCCTGAATCTGCTCCTCGCTGAAATTGGACAGGCCGATGGCCCGGACCTTGCCCGCTTTATAGGCTTTTTCCATCAGCCGGTAGCCTGCGATGTAGTTTCCGGCGGGCTGGTGGATCAGCAGCAGGTCGATGTAGTCCGTGTCCAGCCGCGCCAGCGTTTTTTCCACGGCGTCGGGCTGCTCATAAAAGCTGGGCCACAGCTTGGTTTCCAGGAAAATCTCCCCTCTGGGGACCCCAGACTTCTTCATGGCCCGGCCCACGGCTTTTTCATTGACATAGGCGTTTGCCGTGTCGATCAGGCGATAGCCGCACGCCAACGCGCTGAGGACGGAAGATTCCGCCTCGTCCGGGGTCAGCAGAAAGGTGCCGATGCCCGCCGTGGGCATCTTGATGCCGTTATTCAAAGTGACAGTTTCCATAGTGATACCTCCTGTTATGCTTTTTTGACGATTCTGGAACCGCCGAATACTTCGGACATGGGGATGGTGTCAAGAATTTTGTCCAGGGCGGCAACTTCAGACGGCGTCAGCACCACATCCGCCGCCCCGGCGTTTTCTTGCAGCCGCTCCGGTTTTCGGGTGCCGGGGATGGGCACGATCCAAGGCTTTTTGCACAGCATCCACGCCATGGAAAGCTGGGCGGGTGTGGCCCTCTTCTGCTGGGCCAGCGTATTCAGCAGCAGGAAAAGGTCCTGGTTCTGGTCCATAGCCTCAGTGGTAAACTGGGGCATGTTGCTGCGGTAATCCAGCTTCGGAACGGTCCGGTGCTGGTAATACAGGTCAATGTAGTCCGTGCCCAGCCGTGTCAGCGATGCTTCCACAGAGGCACGGATGACCTGCGGCCGGGAATCCGGGATCAGCGGCTTGTTGACTTCCGGGCTGGTTATATCAAAGTGGATACCAAACTTGGTGGCGATCACCACCCGGTCCCGGAAAGGTTTCAGAGCCGCGCCCACCAATTCCTCGTTGTCATGGGGATTGTCCGCCGTTCCGTAGACCTCCGTATAGCCCATGTCCACAGCGGAGACGTTCAGATGCCCCTAATGTGCGGTACTGCATGGCTTACACCTGCTTTCCCATTTCGTAGGCTTCCTCCATGGCGGGCAGCCCCTTGATGGCACCGGCCTCATACACGCCCTTGCCATAGATGACGCCCTTTTCCTGCGCGCCGTCCAGGCAGGCGGCAAAGCCCCGAAAGCAAGCCAGTGTGCAGTCCATGACCGTATCGCTGTCCTCGGCGGCAGTCATGATGTAGTACAATTCCTTGTTGGGGATGTCTGTCCACCGGGCCACAGAGCGGTCAATGACCGCTTTCATCTGGGCGTCGATGGAATAGAAATAGACCGGGCTTGCCATGACGATCACATCGGCCGCCTGCATTTTGTCCAGAATCTCAGCCATATCGTCCCGAATGGCGCATTTGCCGCCGCTGCTCTTGCAGTAGTAGCAGGCATTGCAGGGGGCCACCTTCTTGTGACCAAGGAAAATCTTCTCCACCTGATTGCCGCTCTCCCGGGCACCGCGCAGAAATTCATCACACAGCAAATCTGAATTGCCGCCCTTCCGGGGGCTGCCGGACAGAATCAAAACTTTTTTGCTCATTTTCACGTACCTCAAACCGTTTCGTCAGTTTTTATTCAAAGCAGGCTTCAAAGATGTGCAGCACATCCTCGTGGGTCAGTTTCCCATAGCTGCCGGGCGTCAGGGGGACGGAATCCGCAATCTCCTTCAACGGAGTGTCCTCTGTCACACCCAGCTCCCGCAGGGTAGTGGGCATTCCCAATTTCTGAATGAAATTCGCCAGGGCCTCCACGCCATCATGGGCCAGTTCGATCTCCGTCCTGCCATCAGCCGGGATGTCCCAGACACGGGTGGCAAACCGGGCAAATTTCGCCGCGCCCTTCCCGCAGATACAGCGGTAATAGGCTGGATGCAGCACGGCCAGCCCCAGGCCGTGGTTGCAGTCCGTGTAGGCGCCCAACTGGTGCTCCATCATGTGGCACTGGAAGTCGGTCTGCTTGCCCAGCTTAATGATGCGGTTTTCCGCCATGGTGGCTTCCCACATCAGGTTGCTGCGGGCGGTGTAGTCCTCCGGATTCTGAACGGCGGCCCGCAGATCCCGGATGACGCCCCGCATCAGAGCCTCGGCAATATCATCGGAAACATTGGGCTCATCCGGTTCGCTGAAGTAAATCTCCATGATATGGGAGAGGGTATCGAAGCCGCCGGAGACCATCTGCATTTTCGGTACGCTGAAGGTATAAGCCGGGTCCATCAGGGCGAACCGGGCGTTGCATTTGGGATAATCCCGGCCGGTCTTGATCTTCAGCGCGTCATTGGTGATCACAGCGCCGCCGTTCATCTCGCTGCCGGTGCCGGACACCGTGACGATGATACCCAGGGGGACGGGTTCAAAGTCCACCACGCCGGGCCGTGCCCAGTAATCCGCCCACAGGTCGCCGTCATACCGGGCGGCCATGGACACCGCCTTGCAGCAGTCCATCACGGAGCCGCCGCCCACTGCCAAGATCAGATCGATGTGATGGTCCCGTACCAGCCTGGCTCCTTCCTGCACCTTGGCGTAGGTGGGATTGGGCAGGATGCCGGAAAATTCCGTGATGGTTTTTCCAGCATCCTGCAGGATGCCATATACCTCATCATAGATGCCGTTTTTCTTGATGGAGCCTCCGCCGTAAGCCAACAGCACATTGGGGCCGTAATGGCTGACCGCGCAGCTCAGATACTCCTTCACACAGCCCCGCCCAAAGACGGCTTTCGTGGCGTTTTCAAAAATAAAGTTGTTCATGTTTGTCCTCCCTCTCTTATTTCATGTGGTTTTCCCAAAATGCAACGGCGTCATCGAGCCAGCCCTCGGCCACGGTGCCGGTGCCAAGGCCGAAGCCGTGACCCAGGCCGGGATAACAGTGGAACTCGGTATCGATTCCAAGCGCTGACATGGCCTCCAGACGGCGCTGCATGGTGCGCCAGCTGGCGATACCGTCGCTGTCTCCCACGCAGACGTAGGTAGGCGGGTCATCGGGGCTGTACTCGCTCAGGCCCGTGTACTGCATGACAACGGTTCCCGGCCGCGGCAGGTCATCGCCGCCAAAGGCTGCCGGGCCATAGGAGCCGAGCCACGCCGCCATTCTGGCTCCCGCGCTGCTGCCCCAGAGAGAATAGCAGTCGGTGTCCACCTCCAATTCCTCGGCGTTGACAAAAATGAAGCTGATGGCCCGGGCCAGGTCCTCGCAGGCCGTCTGGGCACCCGGACGGTAGACGAGGGCGAAAGCGTTGTATCCTCGTTTGGACAGTTCCAGCGCATGGGGAAAGCTGTCATGCATGGCGCCCACATAGGCAAAGGCGCCGCCCGCATTGCATACGGCAAATTTGGCTCCCGGTTCTCCTTTGAAGAAAAACAGTCCGGTATTCGCTTTGGCCGGGTCTTCTGCCTTTTCCTCGTCGGTGTAGATGTCGTAAAATATGACATCGCCCTTTTGGGCGTGTTCCCGGAAGTAGTTGACGACCTCCACGGTCATCTCCGGGTCGATGTGGGTATACCAGGTCAGCGAGAGGTTTCCCAGTATATCGCCGCCATAATATCCGCTGTCCGCCGGGAAAATCAGCCGCCCGTAGTTCCCAAAGACGGGGTCATCCATGACTTCTGCGATTTTTGTGTCAGTGGTATATATTGCAGTTGTTCCTTCCTCCACTGCTGTCGCAGAACGCAGCGCGCCATCCGGTGGGGCCTGATTCCCGCAGGCGGTCATGACCAGCAACAGCAGACTGACGGTGAAAAACTGTTTTATCATGGTATTCGCTCCTGTTTTTTTGAGGTTTTCCTCATTATAAAAAAATCGGGACTTCCGGAGAAGTCTCGATTCGTTTCGCAGTATATACGTTTGGGTAATAATACTAATCTCCAATCAAAATGCAATATGTTGCATTTTGGCGGGATTCGTATTGAACGAATTCGCCAACACCGCCAAAAGGCGGTGTTCCGCCAGCTATGCTGGCGGAATTAAAATCAGACATGATTTTAATTGGCGAATAGTATAACCCAGTCATAGCTCGAAAACCGTTTTCACCGCTTCCAGAAACCGCCAGACCGTTTCAGACGGCTCAGGTGCATGAAAGATCCCAAATGGAATGGTGTAATTCCAGCGGATGGGGATGGATTTCAGCATGGGATGCACATTCTTCCAGTTGTCAATGGTCATCATGATGTTGTTTTCGCTTTCGCACTGGTTGAACACATTGAGATTGAAGCGTTCAAAATCCACGATTTTGATCTGCGGGTGGTTTTTCCAAAGCTCGTCACGCATGATATCCAGGTATTGATTCCACCCCCGCCGGATCAGCATAAACCGCTCCCCATACAGGTCTTTGACGGACAGTACGTGCTTTTCCGCCAGCCGGTGGTTCAGCGGGACCGCGCATGCAATCGGAGTTCTGGAAAGCTCCAAAGCGGCACATTGGTAATGCTCCAGAAAATCTGCATCATACAGCCCCGCCACGATGTCGATGTTTTTCCCCAGGTTGGTCAGAATCTCCCGGGCATTTTCGGCGGAGTTCTCATAATTGACCAGGTGAAACCGGATATCCGGACACAGGGCGTGGAGCCTGGGCCACAGGTCCATCAGAAACTGCACTGGCGTCATGGGGGAAACGCCGATGCGGATGAGCTGGCCGTCCTTCTGCTCGGCGTTTCTGGCCCGAACCTCTGATTCCTTGCAGTATTGGATGATGTATTTCGCGTCCTGGTAGAGAGATTTTCCCGCTTCCGTCAGCGTCAGGCCCCGGTGGCTGCGGTGGAACAGCTGGATGTCCAAACTGGCCTCCAGGGAGGTGATTTGTTTGATCACAGCCGGCGGCGTAATGAACAGCTCCTCCGCGGCTTTGTTGAAACTTCCTGCGTCCGCTACGCGGAGAAAGGTTTCCAACTGAGGATTATACATCCGGCACCACCCCTGTCCCAAATCTTGTTCCAATTATAGCAGCGGCACAAGACGATTGCAATTTTTCAGATTCGTCGCGTAAGGTTTTCTCCAAAACACGCTCATTGCATGCATTGTCTGACCGCATGAATCCATGATTTGATTTCGTCCTCCGAAGTCTCCAGATGATCTCCGCCGCCAGAGTCAAACTGCACCTTCATTTCGTGAGCAAACCGTGCGCCCCTGCAGACGGACTTGATGTCTTTGATTGTATGCCCGGGCCAGCCGCCGTGGGTCTGAAAGGGGATTACCATTTTCCCGGACCAGTCGATGCCGCTGAGAAAGGTCCGGACGGCGGGAGCCATCGTGTACCACCAGGTAGGCGTCCCCACGGCGATGACATCATAATCCGCGATTTCCACATCCAGCGGCCGGATCGGCGGCTGGTAGCCCTGCTGCACTTCCCGCTGGCCCTGCGCCACTACATCGTCATAGCTGCCGGAATAGGGAGTTACCGTCTCAATGCGGGCAATGTCGGCGCCCGTAGCCTGTTGGAGCTGCCTGGCAATGCGCTCCGTGTTTCCGTTGGACCAGGAATAGCAGACGATCAGCATGTTACTCATATACGCAGACTCCTTCAAAGCGCCTGATAGGCGTCCTCATCCACCGGCTCCAGCCATTCGCTGGCGGCTTCCTCTCCGGGCATCTCCACAGCCAGGTGGGTGAACCAGCTGTCCTTTGCGGCCCCGTGCCAGTGCTTGACCCCGGCGGGGATCACCACTACATCCCCGGGGCGCAGCGCCCGGGCGGGCTTGCCCCACTCCTGATACCAGCCCCGGCCGTCGGTGCAGAGCAAAATCTGTCCGCCGCCGCTTTTCGCCCTGTGGATGTGCCAGTTGTTGCGGCAGCCCGGCTCAAAGGTCACGTTTCCGATGGGGACGCCTGTGGTGGTGAGCATATTCAGATAGCTCTGCCCCACAAAATATTTGGCGAAGGCGCCGTTGGGCCTGCCCATGGGAAACAGGCTCTTGCGTTCTTCCATATCGTTTCCTCTCTTTCCCGGCCGGCAAATGACCGCGTACCGCAGCCGGACGCCGGCCATCATTTTTTCAGGTGGCCTCCCCGCCGTAGACTTCTTTTGCCATGCGCAGCGCCGCCCAGGCCTTGGGCCAGCCTGCATAGAAAGCGGCGTGGGTCAAAATCTCAGCCATCTCCTCCGCAGTTACCCCGTGATTTTTCGCATTGAGAATGTGGAAGTTCAGAGAGCTGTCCAGAATGCCGCTGCTCATCAGCGCCGTTACCGTCACGATGCTGCGGTCCCGGGCAGAGAGCTGTTCCTCCCGCGGCCAGACCTCTCCGAATAAAATATCGTCGTTCAATTCCGCGAACTTGGGCGCGAATGTGCCCAGCTCGTCCCGGCCCGCCGTTACCTTTGCCATGGGTTCCTCCTCAGTTCACAGAAATGATCTCATACTCCCGGCTGCCCAGTTTCAGCTCGCAGGCCGCCTCCACTGTGTGGATGCCGTGCAGGGAGTTCATCCGATTGATCAGGGATGCCTTGCCAGGGTCCTCCGCATGGATCACAGCGTCGTAGCAGGCCTGGTCCAGCGCCACGGGGTCAGTGGAAGCGAAAATACCCAGGTCCGCCATCTCCGGGGCGTGGGGGTGGGAATCGCAGTCGCAGTCAATGGACAAATTATTTGCCACGCTGATATACAGGATATTCTCCGCCCCCACATAGTCGATGACGCCCTTGCAGGCGTCGGCCATGGACTCCAGAAAATGATCCTGGGGCGGCAGGTTGCTGAACAGCTTCCGGTAGTCCGTGGTGACGGCGGCGGTGTGGATGTTGGCCTTGCCTCTGGTGGAGGCGATGCCGATGCTCATGTTCTTTAGGGCACCGCCGAAGCCGCCCATGGCGTGGCCCTTGAAGTGGGAGAGGATCAGAACGGAATCATAATTTTTCAGATGCTCACCCACGATGTTCCGCTTCAGATGGAAGCCACCCTCTACCGGAATCTCCATGTCCCCGAACTCGTCCATGATGTCACAGGGAGCGATGGCTTTGAAACCGTGCTCCTCAATGGCTTTCCAGTGCTCCTTGGGGTCCATCCGCCGGCCCTCATAGGCGGTGCAGCACTCCACGATCGTGCCGTGGAGCCGCTGGGTCAGGGGCGCAATGAGTGCGGGCTGCAAAAAATGATGTCCGCCCGGCTCACCAGTGGAGATTTTGACGGCCACTCTGCCCGTCAACTCCCGCCCCAGGGCCTGATAAATTCGGCTCAGGTTTTCCGGCGTGATCTCCTTTGTGAAATAGACCTTTGCTTTTTCCATCAGATTCATCTCCTTCTCCCGTCTTTGTTCACTTGCATTTTGCCCAGGCTGCCAGCTCTTTTTCCGCCCGGTTCACCCGGTTTCCATGGATGGCCAGACCCTTTTCCACCTTTGCGCCGGAGCACAGCCGCTTCACATCCCTTTCACTGCGGCCCATACCGCTGCCCTCATGGGTGCAGAAGGGCCGGATGGTCTTGCCGGTCCAGTCGAACCGCTCCAGAAAGGTAAACACCGGCATAGGCATGGTGCCCCAGTAGTTGGGATAGCCCAGATAAATGGTATCGTATCCGTCCAGGCTGTCGGGATAGGCTTTCAGCTCCGGCCGGGCATCCCGGCGCTGGTCCTCCTGGGCCTGGGAGATACACTCGTTATAGTCTTTGGAGTAGGGCTGGATAGGCTCAATTTTAAACAGGTCGCCGCCGGTTATTTCCTGCAGCAGCTTTGCGGCGATCTCGGTGTTGCCCACCTCCACCGTCCGCAGTGCCCCGCTGAAATAGTTCTCATCCGCCCGGGAGAAATACGCGATCAATGCACTCATGAACTTAACCTCCTGTGTCTCTGCTTGACAGCCTGATTGTACCCTCTCCCGGCTTGACCTGGAAGAACCGATGTGGTAACATCGTATAAACCAAAAGGCAATACATAACCAAGCGGGCAACATAAGGGGGACAACCATGCTCAATCCCAATCTGAAAACCTTTCTCTGCGTGGCCGACTGCGGCAGCTTCAACAAGGCCGCTGAAAAGCTGTTCATCTCCCCGCCGTCGGTGATGAAGCAGATCAACGCCCTGGAAAAGCACCTGGAGCTCAAACTCTTTGACCGCACCAGCCAGGGCATCCGTCTGACCCCGGCGGGGCAGGTGCTCTACCGCCGCGCAAGGCAGTTGGAGGACGAGGCAGCCAAGGCCATTGCGGAAGCCCGGCGGGAGGCCGGACGGGCGGAGACCACCTTCTGCATCGGCAGCTCCATCCTGAATCCCTGCAAGCCCTTTATGGACCTGTGGTACCGGGTGAATCAGAAATTCCCCGGTTACAAACTGCACATCGTTCCCTTTGAGGATGACCACCAGGACATCCTCTCGGAGATCTCGGCGCTGGGAGAGAAGTTTGATTTTCTGGTGGGCGTCTGTGATTCCAGGCAATGGCTGGACCGCTGCAATTTCTATCAGCTGGGCACCTATCAGCACTGCTGTGCTGTTTCCCGGGAACACCCTCTGGCGCAAAAAGAGCGCCTGACCATAGAGGACCTCTACGGCCAGACGCTGATGATGGTAAAGCAGGGCGATTCCAACGTGGTGGACAGTATCCGGGCGGAGATCCAAAGGCATCCGCAGATCAAAATTGAGGATACGCCCCAGTTCTACGATATGGAGGTGTTCAACCGCTGCGCTCAGACAGGAAATGTGATGGTCACGCTGGAGTGCTGGCGGGATGTCCATCCATCGCTGGTGACGATCCCCGTTGCGTGGGACCATGCCATTCCCTACGGGCTGCTGTACGCGAAAGAGCCGCCGGAGGACATTGTAAGATTTTTGGCAGCTGTTGAACAACTGAATGCAGGCGAATCACCGCTTTGTTAGGGTTCCTGTTCTTTGTTTACAGCATCGCAAAACCTGACAGGGGCGTCTGCCGAAAAACTTTTGACCACACAAGCAGCCACAGACAGGAAAAACCCGGCCTCCGGAAGTGTTTGTTCCGGAGGCCGGGATTCTTGGCGCCGAATAGGCATGAAAAACTACCAGTTCAACCGGTGGGCAATAAAATGGACTTTAGTAATAGAAAGAATACCCTGCGCTACCCGGGTCCTTCAAAGCTACCTGCTGTCAAAAAACCTGGAACTGAGTGCGTTTTACGGCGATTTAACGGAGCTTTTACAGAAGAACGGTGTCAAAGACTTGCCCGAATTCCTATACTGAATAGAAACTGCCGAATCATAGATAGAGAGTGTGGTCAAGGGATGAACACCTATTTGAACCGGGAACTGTCCTGGCTGAAATTCAATGAACGGGTACTGGAGGAGGCGGAGAGCGTGCGTGTGCCGCTGTGTGAGCGGCTGACCTTCGCCTCCATTTACCAGAGCAATCTGGACGAGTTTTTCATGGTGCGGGTGGGATCGCTGGCAGACCAGATGCTGCTGTCCAAAGAGATGCGGGACAACAAAACCCATATGACCGCCGAGGAACAGATCAAAGCCATTTTGAAAGATGTGGCACGCCTGAACCGGCGGAAGGATACGGTCTATACCGCGCTGATGGACCGGCTGGAGGACCACGGCGTCCGTCTGGTAAACTTTCAGAAGCTGGGCAGCCGGGAGAGCGGTGAGCTGGAACGGTATTTTGACGCCGAGATCGCACCGCTGCTCTCTCCCACCATGGTCAGCAGGCGCCAACCCTTTCCGTTCCTGCAAAATAAAGAAATTTACGCCGTGGGCGTCCTGACGGGGAAGAGCGGCCGGGAAAAACTGGGCATCATCCCCTGCGGCACCGGGGTGATCCCGCGGCTCATCGCCGTGCCGGGACAGCCGGGGGCCTGTATGCTGTCGGAGGAGCTGATTCTCCACTTTCTGCCCAAGGTGTTCAGCGGGTACCGGGTGGTGTCCAAGTCTCTCATCCGGCTGACCCGGAACGCCGATATCGACGCCGACGCCCTCTACGACGAGGATCTGGACTACCGGGAGTTTATGGCCAAGCTCATCAAACGCCGCAGGCGGCTGGCTCCGGTGCGGCTGGAGCTGTCCCGGGAGCTGGACGGGGACATCGTCAAGACCCTGTGCGCCTACACAGGCGTCAAACCGGAGTCCGTATTTCGCTGCCGGTCGCCCCTGGACCTCAGCTTTCTGTTTCAGATCCAGGATTCCCTGCGCCAGCATGCGGAGCTGTTCTATGAAAAGCGGTTCCCTCAAAAATCACCCCAGCTGCGTGCCGGCTGCTCCATTCTGAATCAGATCCGGGAGAAGGACAAGCTGCTGTCCTATCCCTTTGAGAGCATGAAGCCCTTCCTGGACTTTCTCCAGGAATCGGCCAACGACCCCGCCGTGGTGTCCATCAAAATGACCCTGTACCGGGTGGCCCGCCACAGCAAGATCGTGGAAACGCTCATCGAGGCGGCGGAGAACGGCAAAAACGTGCTGGTGCTGGTGGAGCTGAAGGCACGATTCGATGAGGAGAACAACATCGAGTGGTCTCGCCGTCTGGAGGAGGCAGGGTGTCAGGTCATTTACGGCCTGGACGGCTGCAAGGTCCACAGCAAGCTATGCCTGATCACCCGCCGGGAAAACGGGCGGACGGAGTACTATACCCAGGTGGGTACCGGAAACTACAACGAAAAAACCGCTCGGATGTATACGGACCTGTCCCTGATGACGGCGGACCACTCCATTGGACTGGAGGCCGCGGCAGTGTTTCAGGCGCTGGCCAAGGGGGAGACAGTGGACTCCTCCCGGCAGCTGCTGGTGGCGCCCAGGTGTTTGCAGAACCGGGTACTGGAGCTGATAGACCGGGAGATCAAATATGCCCGGCAGGGGGAGGCGGCCTACATCGGCGTCAAGATCAACTCCCTGACAGATAAGGCCATCATTGACCGCCTCATCGATGCCTCCCGTGCGGGGGTAAAGATCGACCTTGTCGTCCGGGGCATCTGCTGCCTGCTGCCTGGCGTGCCGGGAGCCACGGAGAACATTCGGGTCATCAGTATCGTGGGCAGGTTTCTGGAGCACTCCCGCATTTACATTTTTGGGACAGAGGAACGGCAGAGCGTGTATATTGCCTCCGCCGACTTCATGACCCGCAATACCCTGCGGCGTGTGGAGGTGGCGGCGCCTATTCTGGATGCGGACCTGCGACGCCGTCTGACCGGCATGTTCCAGACCATGCTGCGGGACAACCGGCAGGCCAGGGAACTGCGGCCCACGGGGGAATATGTGCGGGTGCAGGATGAAAACGAGCCGCTGGATTCCCAGGAGTTTTTCTATCAGGAGGCCTACCGGCAGGCGGCGGAGCCACCGGAGCAGCCTCCCGCCGCCGCACAGAGAGGACATGGCTTCCTGAATTGGCTGCGGGCCGCGGCGGAGAAGCGGTAAATCGTTTGAGGGGAGAATACCGATGAAATACGCGCTGATCGACATGGGCTCCAACAGCATCCGCCTGACGGTCTATGACATGGACCGGACGAGCTTCAAAGTCTTGTTCAAGGAGAAGCTCATGGCGGGGCTGGCGGGATATGTGGAGCACGGACGGCTGACCCAGGACGGCATCGACTGCGCCTGCCAGAGTCTCCGGGAATTCCAGAACACCCTGGACCTGCTCCAGATCGAGCATCTGGCGGTGTTTGCCACGGCGTCCTTGCGCAATGTCTCCAACACCAGCCAGGCGGTGGAACAGATCCAGCGGGCCACGGGCATCGCGGTGGAAGTCCTGACCGGAGAAGCAGAGGCGGAGTGCGGCTTTTACGGTGCCGCCTGCGATGTGGCAGCGGAGGACGGCCTGTTCGCGGATATCGGCGGCGCCAGCACGGAACTGGCGCTTTTCAGCGAGCGGCAGCTTCAGGAGGCCGTCAGTGTGCCGGTAGGGTCTTTGAAGCTGTACCGGGACTGTGTGAAAAAGATCCTGCCGGGGAAAACGTCCCAGCGCCGTATCGAGGCAGCTGTCCAAGCAGCCTTTGACAGCGACGCGCTGAAGAAGATCCCTGCCAGGGAACACATGGTCTGCGTGGGAGGCACGGCCCGGGCGTCTTTGCGGCTGTGCCGGCAGCTCTTCGGCCTGCGGCCGGACCAGCGCACCTTTACCCGGGAGCAGCTGGATGCCTTGGCAAAGAGGCTGTGCCGAGGCGACCAGGATGCGGCGGACCTGATCTTGCGCTATGAGCCGGAGCGCATTCATACCCTTGTTCCCGGCGTCATGGTCCTGCGGTATCTGGCTGACCGGTTTGGAGCGGAGGATATCACCGTCAGCCGCTACGGCGCCCGGGAGGGCTATCTCCGCCGGAACATCCAGCCGTCCATGACGGAAATCTGACCTGTATAAAAATGCAAAAACTGGTTCTTTTAAAAGAGCCAGTTTTTGGTATAGTGGGAACTGCCAAACACACAAAAGGAGTTGTACCACATGGACCAGTCGTTAAAACGCATTACCAAGATCGCCATGATGGCGGCTATCATTTTCGTTTGCACCTACACGTTTAAGGTCCCCATCGCGATCACCGGCGGCTACACACATCTGGGAGACTGCGCCATTTTTGTGGGTGTTATGATCCTGGGCAGAAAAGACGGCACGCTGGCCGCTGCCGTGGGCGCCGCGCTGTCAGACCTGCTGGGGGGATTTTTGATCTGGGTGGTTCCCACCTTCGTTATCAAGGGTATCATGGCCTTTGTAATGGGGACCATCGTGGAAAAAGTGATGCCGGAGAAAAAGGGCAGCTGGCTCATCGGCGCCATTCTGGGCGGCATCTGCCAGATCATCGGCTACCAGCTGGTGAAAATCGTGCTCATCAGCCCGGCCGCGGCCCTGGCCACGATCCCCACCATTACCACACAGACCGTGGCTGGCATCGTCATTGGAGCGGTGGTCATTATGGTCCTCCAGTCCTCCAAGGTGCTCAGCCGCCTGCAGCGGATGTGAAAGGAGGAGCCCTTATGAAAAAGATCGACGCCCACGCCCATATTGGCGATTTTGGCGGCTGGGCCGGCGTGGGAGGCGCGCCGGAGCAGCTGATCGCCCTGATGGACGAATATGAGATTGAGAAGACGGTGCTTTGCTCCCGGGACCACACCGGCAACGACGGCGTGGCCCAGGCGGCGGAAACGTACCATGGCCGGTTCATCCCCCTGGTGTATCTGAATCCCCTGGAGGGGGAGGCGGAGTGCCGCCGGAAGGTGGAGGCCTACGTGGACGGCTTGGGCTTCCGGGGCATCAAGCTCAACCCCCTGCGGCACGCCTATGTGGCGGATGACACCATTCTGGACCCGGTTATGGAGGCGGCCCGGCAGCGGAACCTCCCGGTGTTCATCCACTCCGGCCACCCGCCCTATTCGCTGCCCTGGAGCATCGCACTGCTGGCGGAGCGGTTTCCCGAGGTGAAAACCGTGATGATCCACATGGGCCATGGACACGGGGTCTATATCGACGCGGCGTTGAAAATGGCGAAACGCTATCCGAACATCTACCTGGAGATGTCCGGTATGCCCATGGGGGTGAAGATCCGCCAGGCCTATGAGGAGGTGGGGAGGGACCGCATCCTGTTCGGCACCGATTACCCCTTCCATCACCCTTCCGTGGAAATTCAGAAGGTGCTGACCTGCGGGCTGGACGAGAGGGCCATGGAGGATGTGTTTTACAACAACGTACGGAAACTGTTTGCGTGAGGGGCTTAACCGGGCCCACTGGGCGTTTCTGAAAAGCTCCGCCTGCGCCTGGATTTCACAAAGACTTGACAAAACCGCGGTGGAACGCGGCTCCGCGCGCTGGTATCCTTATTACTGCAAGAAATTCTTTTCATTCTATCCTCTTTTTAACGGAAGAACGCCGTCCGGCATAGCCGGACGGCGTTCTTCCGCTTCCTGACATTTCACGGAACCTTTTCAAAAACCCGGTGGAGGAATGAAACACAGCTGCCATCTATGCAACATGACCCCAAGAAAATGGATATTCAGAAAAGAGAGGAAATCAACAGGGTGAAACGTCTCCTAGCAGGCTTACTGGCTGCGGGCCTGGGCGGAATGTGGAAAAACAGCGGCGAATCTCCGCACGGATAAAAAACGCTTGACTGGGGGGCAAGAATCCTGTATTATGTGTAATGCATTACAGATTCTGCATGGGGGGGACCTACGCGTGAGCAAGCAGGATATTGGCTATCTGGTGAAGAGCATCAACGAAAAACTGAAAGCGAAAGCAGACGCGGATGCAAAGGAACACCAGCTTACGCTGTCGCAGAGTTTTGTGCTTACCTTTCTGGACAGCAAGGGCGGGCAGGCCACGCAAAAAGAGATCGAGGAACATTTGGATGTCTCACATCCCGCTGTGGTCGGAATCGTGTCCCGCATGGAGCAGCACCACCATGTCACCTCCTGGATCGACCCGAATAACAAACGCATCAAGATGGTTCGCCTCACACCGCAGGCCCAGGCATTGGTGGAGGAAATGGGGGCGATGTGTTCGCGGTGGGAGAAGGATATGCTGGAGGGCTTTTCGCCTGAGGACACTGCCAGGCTGAGAGAACTGTTGTCCAGGGTAAATGATAATATGGTCAAGATGCAAAGTCGGTGATCCGGCTTTGTATTTTGAATAAAAGTGTAATATGTTACATATTGGAGGAGCACAATGATGGTCAAAACCCTCGCCCGGAGCCTGCGGCAGCATCAAAAAGGCTCCGTATACACGATCCTTTTGTCGGTATTGGAGGTTTTATTCGATATTTTGATTCCGCTTTGCATGTCAAATCTCATTGACTTCGGTGTAGAGCAGGGCAGTATGAGGGCCGTTTGGAAGTATGGCTTGCTCCTTGCGGCCTGCGCTTTCCTGCAGCTGACCACGGGTGTCCTGTCCGCCGAGCTCTGCGCCAAAGCCTCCGCCGGTTTTGCCGCCAATCTGCGCCAGGATTTGTATGCCAATGTGCAGACCTTTTCCTTTTCCAACATGGACCGGTTTTCCGCGGCGTCCATCGTCACACGCCTGACCACGGATGTGACCAATATCCAAAACGCTTATCAGATGCTGATCCGCATGGCGATCCGGGGACCGGTCATGATGCTGTTTGCGGTCGTGGTCTCCTTTCATATCCACAGGCAGACCTCGCTGCTCTTCCTGACCGTCATCCCCATCATGGCTGCGTTGCTGCTGCTGATTATCACCCGGGTAAACCCTATTTTTAGTGAAGTTTTCCAGACCTATGACAAACTGAATCATATTGTGCAGGAAAATGTCCGGGGCATCCGGGTCGTCAAGTCTTTCAACCAGGAAGCGGGCGAGACGGAGAAATTCAAGAAGACCTCCCGGAAAATCTATGAGGGATATGCCAGGGGTGAGAAATTGCTGGCCTTGAACTCGCCCATCATGCAGTTTTTTATGTATGCCTGTATGCTTTTGATCTCCTGGCTGGGTGCCCGGGCAATCGTTGCCAGCGGAAACGACCCTGCACTGGGGCTGACGACCGGCAATCTGACCGCCCTGATCAATTACGCCTCGCAAATCCTGATCAGTTTGATGATGCTGAGTATGGTGTTCGCTATGATGACCATTGCCATCTCTTCCGCCCAGCGCGTTGCGGAGCTCCTGAACGAAAAAACCGGTATCGCCAATCCTGAGAACCCTGTCATGGAAGTCAAAAACGGGGATATTGATTTCAACCATGTCAGCTTTGTTTACGCATCCAAGGCGGATAAAAAGGTCCTGGACGGGATCGACCTGCATTTCAAGTCCGGCCAGACCATCGGGGTACTGGGCGGCACAGGCTCCTCCAAATCCAGCCTGGTGCAGCTGATTCCCCGCCTGTACGATGTGACGGAGGGCTCTTTGACAGTCGGCGGCGTGGATGTCCGGCAGTATGATTTGAATACGCTGCGGGATTCCGTCGCCATGGTGCTGCAAAAGAACGAGCTGTTCTCCGGTACCATCTCCGACAATCTGCGGTGGGGAAACCGGGATGCCACCGACGAGGAGCTTCGCCAGGCCTGCCGGCTGGCCTGCGCGGATGAATTTATCCGGGCGTTCCCTGACCAATATGATACCTATATTGAACAGGGCGGCACCAATGTGTCCGGCGGTCAGAAGCAGCGCTTATGCATTGCCCGGGCTTTGCTGAAAAAGCCAAAGGTGCTGATTCTGGACGATTCCACCAGCGCCGTGGATACCAGGACTGATGCCGCGATCCAGAAATCCTTTGCCGCGTATATTCCGGAAACCACGAAGATCATCATTGCCCAGCGCGTCAGCTCCATCCAGCATGCGGACCAAATCGTGGTGCTGGATGACGGCAGGGTGGCCGCCGTGGGCAACCATGACGAATTGCTCAGGACCTGCGGCATTTACCGTGAAGTTTACGAATCCCAGCAGAAAGGAGCAAACGGCCATGACGGAACAACATGCACGTGAAAAGGCTGCCCGGCAATTTGATGGAAAAACCTTAAAACGGCTCCTGTCCTACATGAAGCAGTACCGCATGGGGCTGGTCATTGTGGTGCTCTGCATCCTGTTCAGCTCCACTGCCAGTGCGGCGTCCTCGCTGTTTTTGCAAACGCTGATCGATGACCACATCATCCCTTTGCTGGCTGAGGACAGCCCGGTATGGACCGGCTTGCTCCATGCGCTTTTGACCATGGGGCTTGTTTATATCGTCGGCATTCTCTCCACCCTCGTCTATAACCGTCTGATGGTCACCATTGCGCAGGGAACGCTGAAAAGAATCCGGGACGAGATGTTCACGAACATGCAGCGGCTTCCGGTCCGCTATTTTGACACGCATACCCACGGCGAAACCATGAGCCTCTACACCAATGACACGGATACCCTGCGCCAGATGATCGCCCAGTCCATGGCGCAGCTGGTCTCCTCGGTTTTTACCATTGCGGCTGTGTTCGCCTGTATGCTGTATATCAGCGTACCGCTGTCCGCCGTTGCCGTGGTGGGCGTATCCGTCAACATGAAGCTGGCCGGCGGCACCTTGAAAAGGATCGGCGCCTATTTTATGCAGCAGCAGAAATCTCTCGCGGAATTGAACGGCTTTGTGGAAGAAATGGTCAACGGACAGAGAGTCATCCAGGTGTTTTGCCGCGAAGAAACCGCCAAGGAACAGCTGGCGGAGAAGAACAGAGCCTGGGAGGAGGCCTCCTCCAACGCGAACGGCAGCGCCAATGCCATCATGCCCCTGCTCTGCGGACTGGATTATCTGCTGTATGTCATGGTCGCCGTTCTGGGGGCCTGGATGGCCATTTCCGGGATCACGAACCTGGGATTGACCGGGACCAATGTCCTGACGCTGGGCGCCATTGCGTCTTTTCTCACACTGACCCGCAGCTTCACCAACCCCATATCCCAGATATCCAACCAGCTGAATTCCATCATCACCGCGCTGGCGGGCGCCTCCCGGATCTTCGCTTTTATGGACGAGACGCCGGAGAGGGACCAGGGGTATGTGACCCTGGTCAATGCCGAGATCGGCGAGAACGGGGAAATCACAGAGTGCGCGGCGCGTACCGGAAAGTGGGCGTGGAAGCATCCGCATCACGACGGAACGCTGACCTATACCGAGCTGAAAGGGGAAATCACCATGCACAGTGTGGATTTTGGCTATGTCCCCGGAAAGACGGTCCTGCATGACATCACGCTGTATGCCAAGCCCGGCCAGAAAATTGCCTTTGTCGGCGCAACAGGCGCCGGCAAGACCACCATCACCAATCTCATCAACCGGTTCTATGACATTGAGGACGGCAAGATCCGTTATGATGGCATCAACATCAACAAGATCCGGAAGGCCGACCTGCGGCGGAGCCTGGGCGTTGTGCTGCAGGATGTGCACCTGTTTACCGGCACTGTTCTGGAAAACATCCGCTATGGCAATCCCGCCGCTACCGATGAGGAATGTGTGGCCGCGGCGAAGCTGGCCAATGCCGACGGCTTTATTCGGATGCTCCCAAAGGGCTACCACACCGTTCTCCAGGGAGATGGCAGCGGCCTTTCCCAGGGCCAGCGGCAGCTGCTCTCCATCGCCCGTGCCGCCGTATCCAACCCGCCGGTGATGGTTTTGGATGAGGCCACCTCCTCCATCGACACCCGCACCGAGGCGCTGGTGCAGGACGGCATGGATAAGCTGATGCAGGGAAGAACGGTGTTTGTCATTGCCCACCGCCTGTCGACCGTCCGCAATTCCGATTGCATCATGGTCCTCGACCGCGGCAGGATCATTGAGCGCGGCACCCATGAAAGCCTGATTGCTGAAAAAGGAGTGTACCATCAGCTCTATACCGGTGCTTTTGAACTGGAATGAAAGCGTTTCCACGCGGCTGCCGGCGCACCTTCGAAAAGAGAAAAAAGCAGCTTATTTCTTCGGAAATAAGCTGCTTTTTGCAAATGATAAAAAGCGCTTTGCGGCTGAAAACAAGAAGCATTAATGACCGCGTGCTTCCCGTTTGCCGGCCGGCGGACTCGCCCAGCCCTGGGTGGCCACCAGGTATGCCAGTTCCCCCATCTCCCGCGGCGTCTTTGGGATATCCTCCAGCAGCCACTGGCGGACCATTTGATATGTTCCGTTGGTCAAAAACGTGATAATGAGCTGCTTGCTCTCTTGGCTCTTTGCGTAGGAAAGCTCCTTCTCATAGATTGCGTGGACATGTGCCGCGTTGAGCAGCAGGGCGGCAAAGCCGGAATTGGGGTCACTGTCGCGGAACAGCAGCTTCATCATGCTTTTATGCTCCTGCAAATATGTGCACAGATCTTCCACCCGCTTGTTCAGCGGCCAATTTTTACGGGCAGACTCTTTTTGCCAGATCTGCTCCAGATCCGCCACAACGCCGCGCTCAATTTCCGCCAGCACATCCGCCGGGCACCCATAGTGGTTGTAGAAGGTGGAACGGTTGATCTCTGCCGCGTCACACAATTCGCTGACCGAAATATGCTGCATATCCTTTTCCGACATGAGCCTGAGCAGACTCTCCTGCAGCAGGCGTTTTGTCAATTTGATCCGCTGATTTTCCTTCTTGCTCACAGAAGCTCCTCCTGGTTTGAACTTTTTGCAAACTTTCCACAAAAGATACTTCGGTGTCGATTTCACATCATTTCAGGTTTATTTGTTTGTTGTTAATTCGACACATGTCCAGTATAGTTTTGATAGGCCCAACTGTCAATCCGGAAAGGGCCTTTCAAAAAATGGACCAACGGAGGTGTGCGGCATGCATATTACATCAAAGGCTGGCCGGATCATTCTGGCCGTGTGCGAGGCGGCCATCGGCATCGTTCTGCTGGTAGACCCCATCGGCTTCACCACAGGGATTATTATGTGCTTGGGCATGTTACTGCTGCTGTTTGGCATCGTCAGTGCCGTGCAGTATTTCCGCGCCGTGCCGGAGGTGGCGGCGCTGGAGCAGAAGCTGGCCCGTGGCCTTCTGCTGGCAGCGGTCGGCCTGTTCTGCATCTTCAACAGCGGCTGGTTTATCACGGCGTTTCCGCTGCTCAGTGTTGTCTATGGCATTGTCACCCTCATTACCGGCATTGTAAAGATCCAATGGACCGTGGACATGGTCCGCCTGAAAGCGAAAAAGTGGTTCTGGGTGGGCATCAACGCGGCGCTGACCATCGTGTGCGCCATTGTCATTCTCTGCAACCCCTTCAGCAGTGCCGCTGTATTGTGGGTATTTGTGGCCGCCACGCTGATCGCGGAAGCCGTTCTGGATCTGATTGCAGCCGTTTTTGCAAAGAAGTCCGCAGACTAACCGGAGGTGGTTTGATGGTAAATCTGAAAGCGGCGCCGTTTCACCTGTCCAGGGCGGACCGCAGGTGGGTGACGGACACCATTGCCGCCATGAGCCCGGAGGAAAAGGCGGGACAGCTGTTTTTCGCCATTTCGGCGTCTTTTGAGGAAGGGTATCTGACCGGCCTTGTCCAAACCTATCATCTGGGTGGCTGCCGTTACAACACGGCCCCCGGTCTCGCTGTCCGGCGGCATAACGAAATTTTGCAGCAGTCATCGAAAATCCCCCTGTTTATCGCGGCCAACACAGAAGCCGGCGGCGATGCCTGCTCCGACGGGACGTATCTGGGCAACGGTGTCAAAATCGGCGCCACCGGGAAAATCTCCCACGCCTATGCCCTGGGGAAGCTGGCCAATGAGGAGGCGGCGGCCATCGGCTGCAACATGGCCTTTGCTCCGGTGTGCGACATCCCCGCCAACTGGCAGAACACGGAGGTCATCTCCCGCTCCTTCGGCCGGGACCCAAAGCAGGTGGCGGATATGAGCACGGCCTACCTGCGGGGCGCCCACACGTTGCCGGGCTTTGCCTGCGCCGCCAAGCACTTTCCCGGCAACGGCCGGGACTTCCGGGACGCGCACTTGGCCAACAACCTCAACGACTGCTCCGTGAAAGAGTGGAACGAAAGCTACGGGAAGGTGTACAAGGCTCTCATCAAAGAGGGGCTGGACGCAGTGATGGCGGGCCACATCATGCTACCCTCCTATTCAAAGACGCTGAACAAGAATCTGTCCGACGAGGAGGCTATGCTGCCTGCTACCCTGAGCCGGGAACTGATTACCGGGCTGCTGCGGGAGAAACTGGGGTTCAACGGACTGGTCCTCACCGACGCCACCCACATGGTGGGCATGACCTGCCGGATGAAGCGGAGCGAGATGTTGGTGAAGTCCATCAACGCCGGCTGCGACATGCTGCTATTCTTCAACGACCCGGACGAGGATTTTGCCACGGTACTGAACGCCTATCACAGCGGCGCCATCCCGGAGGAGCGGATGCAGGACGCTCTGACGCGCATTCTGGGGCTGAAAGCCCATATGGGGCTGCACAAGGCCAACACGCTGGTGCCATGCGCCGAGGAAACGGAGAAGGTTTTGCGGGACACCAGCCGCCGGGAGACAGCACAGAAAATCAGCGAGGACGCCATCACCCTGGTCAAGTACAAAGACGCCGGCGTGCTGCCCATCTCCCCCAAGCGGTACAAGCGGATCATGCTGGTCCATGTGAAAGGAGCGGAGAACAGCGTGACCGTCCTGCAAAAAGCCCTGGGCATCAAGGGCGGCAGCCCGGTGGAGCACCTGAGGCAGCAGCTGGAGGAGCGGGGCTTTGAGGTGTTTGTCTACCGGAACCCGCTGGATGTGATGCTGGAGCAGGCGAAGGCGGGGCAGAAGCCGGACGTCAACGAGTTCTTAGTCGGGAAGAGCGCGGTCAGCGACTTCACCGCCCAGATGGACCTGGTGATCACGGTGTGCGACGTGGCCTCCGGGCGGCCCAGCTTCGGCCTGTCCAAGGGCGGCGGGGAAATTCCGTGGTATGTGTTTGAGGTGCCGGTCATTGTGCTGGGACTGGAGACCCCCACCATGCTGGCGGATATCCCCCAGGCCCGCACCTACATCAATCTTTACGACGCTAGGGACGACACGCTGGATGTGCTGGTGGACAAGCTGATGGTGGGGCCGGAGGCCTTCCGGGGAAAGGACCCCATCGACAGCTTCTGCGGCTTGCCGGACACCCGGTTCTGAGCAAACGCGGATGTCTGCTGCACTGGGCGCAAGCAGCGCGGGTCCGGAGATAAATTTTGAAGCTTAGATTGAAACACGCAAACAGTTAGGAGGGAATTCCATGAATGAAGTGAAAAGTCCCAAAAAGCCACTGCTTTACTATTATCTGGTTGTTCTGCTGATCGTGATGCTGTTCAATATGCTGGCCATGCCCTGGATATCCCAGTACCGCATTCAGGAAGTAGACTACAATACCTTCGTATCCATGACGGAAAACGGCCAGGTGGGCCAGGCGGAGATCCAGGAGCAGGATAACCGCATCCTGTTTACGGATAAAGAGGGAAAAGCCGTTTACAAAACCGCCATGGTGCCGGATGCAGAGCTGCTGCCCCGCCTGCTGGAAGCAGGTGTCTCCACCAGCGGCGTGGAGATCGAGCAAAGCTCCCTGCTGGTCAGCCTGCTGGGGTGGATTCTGCCTCTGGTAATCTTCATCGCCCTGGGCCAGTTCATGTCCCGAAAAATCATGCAGAAAATGGGCGGCAGCAACTCCATGATGTTCAACATGGGGAAGTCCAACGCCAAGGTGTATGTGAAATCCTCCGAGGGCATCAAGTTCTCCGATGTGGCCGGAGAGGATGAGGCCAAGGAGAATCTGACGGAGATCGTGGACTACCTCCACAATCCCGACAAATACAAAGAGATCGGCGCCTCCATGCCCAAGGGCATTTTGCTGGTGGGCCCTCCGGGTACCGGCAAGACCATGCTGGCCAAGGCCGTGGCCGGCGAGGCCAATGTGCCCTTCTTCTCCATGAGCGGCTCCGAGTTCGTGGAGATGTTCGTGGGCATGGGTGCCAGCAAGGTCCGGGACCTCTTCAAGCAGGCCAAGGAAAAGGCCCCCTGCATCGTATTCATCGACGAGATCGACGCCATCGGCGGCAAGCGCAGCGGCGGCAGAATGGGCGGCAACGACGAGCGGGAGCAGACCCTGAACCAGCTTTTAACGGAGATGGACGGCTTCGAGGGCAACACCGGCGTCATTATCCTGGCGGCCACCAACCGCCCCGAATCCCTGGACCCGGCCCTGACCCGGCCCGGCCGGTTTGACCGCCGGGTGCCGGTGGAGCTGCCGGATTTGAAGGGCCGGGAGGAAATCCTCAAGGTCCACACGAAAAAAATCAAAGTGGCGGAGGATGTGGATTTCAACCGCGTGGCCCGCATGGCCTCCGGTGCTTCCGGCGCGGAGCTGGCCAATATCGTCAACGAGGCCGCCCTCCGGGCGGTGCGGGACGGCCGCCGCTATGCCACCCAGGCGGACCTGGAGGAGAGCATTGAGGTGGTCATCGCCGGCTACCAGAAAAAGAACGCCATCATGACCGACCACGAAAAGCGTATCGTGGCCTACCATGAGATCGGCCACGCATTGGTCGCCGCCAAACAGACTAACTCCGCCCCGGTGCAGAAGATCACCATCGTGCCCCGGACCTCTGGCGCCCTGGGCTACACCATGCAGGTGGAGGAGGACAACCACTGCCTCATGAGCAAAGAAGAAATTGAAAACAAGATTGCCACCTATACCGGTGGCCGGGCGGCGGAGGAAGTGGTGTTCGGCTCCGTCACCACCGGGGCCTCCAACGACATTGAGCAGGCCACCAAGCTGGCCCGGGCCATGGTGACCCGGTACGGTATGAGCGAGGACTTTGGCATGGTGGCCATGGAGACCGTCACCAACCAGTACCTGGGCGGCGACACCGCTCTGGCCTGCTCCGCCGAGACTCAGGCGGAGATCGACCGGCAGGTGGTGGCGCTGGTGAAGCGGCAGCATGAAAAGGCCCTGTCCATCCTCCGGGAAAACCGGGACAAGCTGGATGAGCTTGCCCGGCACCTCTATGAAAAAGAGACCATCACCGGCGAGGAGTTTATGAACATTCTGGAGATGTAAAGCCGGGGAAGCTGTCCGGCCGCTGCAGCTTCACAGAAGCGGAGACCAGCCGGGCGAAGCGGTATCTGAAATGACCGGCTTTATAAAGGCGCAAAAGAAAGGCAGGCACATGGCTGTTTTCCATGTGCCTGCTTTTGTTTTATGTCGTTTCCTCGCTGCAAAGCAGGGAAAAGGCTACTTACCGCTTCCGGGCCGTGGAGGACTGGATGCCCAGCTCAATGCGGTATTTGGCCACGGTGCGGCGGGCCACCTGGATGCCTTGGGCGGAGAGCAGCTGGCACAGGCGCTGGTCGCTGAAGGGCCGCTGGGGGTTTTCACTGCGGACCAGCTCCAGGAGCTTTCGTTTCACCGCCTGTTGGGAGGGCCCCTGGTCGCCGATGGCCCGGCTGAAAAAGTAGCGCAGGGGATAGGTGCCCTGGCGGCACTGGAGGAACTTGCCCCGGGTGGCCCGGGAAATGGTGGAGGGATGGACCCCCAGGGCCTCCGCCAGGGAGCTGAGGCTCATGGGGGAGAGCTCGTTGGTCTCACCCGCGAAGAAGGGCCGCTGCACCTCCAAAATAGCGTCCGCGCAGGCACGGAGCGTGCTGCCCCGGCGCTCCAGACTGTTCAAAAGCCATTTGGCCTGCTGCATTTTCTGCCGCAGGTATTCCCGGGTCTCCTGCTCGTCGGACTCCTTCAAAAGACGGGCATAGTAGTCGCTGATGGAAACCCGGGGAAGATAGTATTCATTCAAAACGGCTTGCAGCTGCCCGTCCAGCTCCACGATAAAGATATCCGGCCGGACGTAGACCGTGGGCTCCGCCGGCTGAAAGGCCCGCCCGGGATGAGGCTCCAAACTGGCGATGACTTTTTCCGCCGCTTGGATCTCCTCCACCGTGAGGCCCAGCTCCCGGGAGATGGGCCCGTAGTGCTTGCGGCTCAGCTCCGGCAGAAACCGGGAGACGATATCCATGACGGCGGGGGACACATTGTCCCGCCGGGCCAACTGCAGCAGCAGGCACTCCGGCAGGTTCCTGGCGCCCACGCCGGCGGGGTCCAGGCTCTGGACCGTGGAGAGGGCTTGGTCAATGAGCGTCTGGGGGATCTTCAGGTCCAGCAGGCCGTCCAGGTCCTCCTGGCTCAGCCAGCCGTCCTCATCCACCAGCTCCGCAATATACCGGGTCAGGGCCAGCAGCGGCTTGGGCAGGCGCTTCCGGTCCAGCTGGTCGCACAAAAAAGCGGACAGGCTCTCCGTCTCCCGGTCCGCGGCGCCCCGCTCGGGCATGGCGGCATCCTCGTGGGTGAAGGTTCCGCCGTGAAGTCCCCCGTCGATCCAGCTGGCCTTCTGCCGCAGCTCCTCATAGGCGCTGCGGAGAGAGGCGGAATCTTCCTGTTCCACAATGGGGTTTTCCTCACTGACTTTGTTCAGATACTCCAGCAGCTCCTGGGAGTTCATTTGCAGGATCTCCATGGATTGCAGCAGCTGCGGCGTCAGCTTCAAGTCCTGCCGCAGCTCGGTTTTCAATGAGACCAGGCTCATAAGAACAAATTCCTTTCTTCGGCGGCGCTCAGGCTCTGCCGGTGACGTATTTGCTGATTTTCCGGGCGGCGGTGGCCTGGGAGATGCCCAGCTCCTTTGCCACCGCCACGGTAGTGCCGCAGCGGTGGTAAGAGTCCCGGATGATCTGGGCCTCGTAGGCGTCCATCCGCTCCGACAACGTGCCGGTCTGGGCCAGCAGCTCCGCGGGAGGCACTGCTTCGCCGGTATACTCCAGCGGCAGGGCGGTGACGTCGATGATGGGGTCCTGGACGGTGATGACCATCCGCTCAATGAGGTTTTCCAGCTGGCGGACGTTGCCGGGCCACTCGTACTGCTCCAAAAACGTCAGAAACCGCGGAGAGAAGGTGAGGTTCTTGCCGTATTCCCGGCAGAACCGGGCCAGAAACTGGTGGGCCAGGGGGAAGATGTCCTCCTTCCGCAGCCGCAGGGGCGGAATGTGGATGCGGATGACGTTCAGACGGTAAAAGAGGTCGGAACGGAACAGGCCCCGCTGGACCTCCTCCTCCAGATTGCGGTTAGTGGCCACGATGAGGCGGAAATCCAGTTCAATCTTCCGGGTGCCGGACAGGCGCTCGATGGTCTTTTCCTGAATGAGCTGCAGGAGCTTGGACTGAATGTGGGGCGGCAGCTCGCCGATCTCGTCCAAAAACAATGTGCCGTGGTTGGCCAGCTCGATCTTGCCGATCTTGCCGGTGGAGGACGCGCCGGTGAAGGCGCCCTTCTCGTAGCCGAACAGCTCCGATTCAATGAGGTTTTCATGGAGCACGGCGCAGTTGACCTCGATGAAGGGGCCGTCGGCCCGGTTGCTCATTTTATGGATAGTCTTGGCGATGGCGCTTTTGCCCACGCCGGTCTCGCCGGTGATGAGGATGTTGGCCTTTGTGTTGGCGGTATTCTGCATCAGAGTCCACAGCCGCTGCATGGAGGTGCTTTTGAACACCATGGAAGTGGAGGTGGCCCGGGTGCGCAGCTCCGCGATCTCCTGGGAGTACTGCTGGATGGAGTCCTGGAGATGGCGGTAATTCCGCTGGATGGTGTTGATCTGCTCCATGGAGACCGTATTGAAGCAGACGGCGTATTTCAGTTCCCCGTTGTCGGCGAACAGGGGGATACCCACCGTCATGACGTTTTTGTGGGAGTGATTGATGGTCTGGGTGGCGGTGATCTTCCGCTTCTGGCGGATGACCTCCGCCGTGATGCAGGGGGTGAAGGTGCCGTCCGCTTCCAGGTCAAAGGCGGATTTGCCCACGATGGAGTTATGGGTGAAGCCAAAGTTTTTCTCATAGGTCTCGCTGACCCGCAGAATGATGCCCTGTGCGTCCGAGAGCATCATGTCGTCCGCCAGGACCAGGTTGTTCTCCGGATTGAGGATCTCAAAGAGACCTTTTAAATTGATGTCTTCGTCAAAAATATTCGAGAAATTCTCCGATTGTGCCAAACCGCCACCTGCTTTCCAATTCGTGGTGGGACCACGGATTCTATTCAAAAATGAGTATACCATATTCAAAAGTGAATAGAAAGGGGAGAGGACCATTTTTTACTCGTCGGATTTGACAGAAATGCGGGAAAAAATTTAGGGCGTCCTCACAAAAGGACTTTTATTTTTTGAAAAAAGAAAGACGAAAAAGAACTATTCATTTTTGAATAATTGGGCGGATAGCGAAGACGGCCTATTGTCAAAAACGAAAAATAGGACGAAATAATTTGTATATTATAGATAAAAATACCTGGAAATTCGAGAGAAACTCTTGAAAGAAAACTGGCATGAAATTTGCTTAAATATCAGGCAGCAAAACTCTGGGCCCGCTCCGCGCGGCAGCGGGAAGCGGCTGCCCCTACATTTACTTTTTGAGGAGGAAACAGTCATGTATCAGACCATTCGTTACGAGAAGAACGGCAACATCGGCATTGCCACCATCAATCGTCCCGAGGCGCTGAACGCTTTGAACTCCACTGTGATTTCTGAACTGGAGCAGGTCATCTCCGAGGTGGAGAAGGACGCCGAGCTGGGCGCCTTCATCATCACCGGCGAGGGCCGCTCCTTTGTGGCCGGTGCCGATATCGGCGAGCAGTATCCCATGGATGTGGCCGCCGGCCGCAAGTGGGGCCAGCGGGGCAGCGCCCTGTTCCGCCGCATCGAAAAGCTGGAGATCCCCACCATCGCCGCGGTGAACGGCTTCGCTCTGGGCGGCGGCTGCGAGTTGGCCATGTCCTGCGACATCATCCTGGCCGCCGGCCCCAACGCCGAGGGCAAGGGCGGCGCCAAGTTCGGCCAGCCTGAAGTGGGCCTGGGCATCACCCCCGGCTTCTCCGGCACCCAGCGCCTACCCCGCCGCGTGGGTATCGCCAAGGCCAAGGAGCTGATCTTCTCCGGCAAGGTCATCGGCGCCGCCGAGGCCAAGGAGATCGGCCTGGTCAACGCCGTGTACGCTCCCGAGGAGCTGATGAACGGCGCCATCGCCATGGCCAAGTCCTTCACCGCCAACGCTCCCATTGCCGTGAAGTATTCCAAGGCCTGCATCGACCGCGGTATGCAGATGGACATCGATGACGGCATCGCCCTGGAGAACGAGCTGTTTGCCATGTGCTTTGCCACCGCCGACCAGAAGGAGGGCATGAGCGCCTTCCTGGAAAAGCGCAAGGAAAAGCATTTCCAGAACAAGTAAACCATCTGAAATTACATAAAAAAGAGGGAAAACAAGCATGAAGAAAGTTCGTGTGATCACCGCTGAGGAAGCGGCCCTGATGGTCAATGACGGCGACACCGTCTCCACTGGCGGCTTCGTCAGCTGCGCCTGCCCCGAGGCACTGTCCACCGCCCTGGAAAAGCGCTTTTTGGAGACCGGCCATCCCAAGGACCTGACGCTGTTCTTCGCAGCCGGCCAGGGCCACCGGGACGGCACCGGCGGCGACCATTACGGTCATGAAGGCATGGTCAAGCGCGTGGTGGGCGGCCACTGGGACCGTGCTCCCAAGCTGGGCGACCTGGCTCTGGCCAACAAGATCGAGGCCTACAACCTGCCCCAGGGCGTCATCACCCATATGTACCGCGATATCGCCGCCCACAACATCGGCACCATCACCCACGTGGGCCTGTACACCTTCGCCGACCCCCGCAACGGCGGCGGCAAGCTGAACGAGGTCACCAAGGAGGACCTGGTGAAGCTCATCGAGATCGAGGGTGAGGAGCGCCTGCTGTACAAGGGCTTCCCCATCAACGTCTGCTTCCTCCGGGGCTCCTATGCCGATGAGTACGGCAACTGCACCGTCCACCGTGAGATCGGCCCCCTGGACGTCACCGCCCAGGCCCAGGCCACCAAGAACTCCGGCGGCAAGGTCATCGTCCAGGTGGAAAAGATCGTCCAGGGCGGTTCTCTGGACCCCAAGCTGGTGAAAATTCCCGGTATCTATGTGGATGCCATTGTGGTAGGCTCTATTGAGGACAACATGCAGTGCCTGGGCATGCCCTATGACGGCGCCCTGACCGGCGAGTTCCGCATCCCCGTGGATGCCATTCCTCCCATTCCACTGGACGCCAAGAAGATCCTGGCCCGCCGTGCGGCCATGGAGCTGCCCAAGGACGCCATCGTCAACCTGGGCACCGGCGCGCCTGAGAAGATCGCCAACGTGGCCGCCGAGGAGGGCATCTCCGACAAGATGACCCTGACCGTGGAGGCCGGCGGCATTGCCGGCGTGCCTTACGGCGGCACCCAGTTCGGCGCTTCCGCCAACGCCATGGCCATTCTGGATCACAACGTCCAGTTCGACTTCTATCAGGGCGGCGGCCTGGATGTGGCCTTCCTGGGCCTGGCGGAGACCGCGCCCAACGGCGATTTGAACGTGTCCAAGTTCGGCACCCGTCTGGCCGGCGCCGGCGGCTTCATCGACATCACCCAGAACGCCAAGAAGGTGGTCTACTGCGGTACCTTCACCGCCAAGGGCCTGAAGACCGAATGCCGGGACGGCAAGCTGGTCATCGTGCAGGAGGGCGCCAAGAAGAAGTTCGTCAACAAGGTGGAGCACATCACCTTCTCCGGCGTATACGCCAACAAGGTGCACCAGCCCGTGCTGTACGTCACGGAGCGCGCCGTGTTCGAACTGCGCCCCGAGGGTGTGACCCTCATTGAGATCGCCCCCGGCATTGACCTCCAGACCCAGGTGCTGGACCAGATGGAGTTCATGCCGAAGATCGCCGAGGACCTGAAGCTCATGGACGAGCGCATCTTCAAGGATGAGCTGATGGGCCTGGCCAACGACTAAGACCCCAAAACCCCCAATTTATAAGGAGGAAACATAAAATGGCTTTGATGACCGCACAGGAATACATTGACAGCCTGCGCAAGCTGAACACCCGGGTGTACATGTTCGGCGAGAAGATCGACAACTGGGTGGACCACCCCATGATCCGCCCCAGCATCAACTGCGTGGCCATGACCTACGCTCTGGCCCAGGACCCCCAGTACGCGGACCTCATGACCGTGAAGTCCAGCCTGACGGGCCACACCATCAACCGCTTCACCCACCTGCACCAGTCCACTGAGGACCTGATGAACAAGGTGAAGATGCAGCGCCTGCTGGGCCAGAAGACGGCTTCCTGCTTCCAGCGCTGCGTGGGCATGGACGCCTTTAACTCCGTGTTCTCCACCACCTTCGAGATCGATGAGAAGTACGGCACCCACTATCATGAGAACTTCAAGAAGTTCCTGACCTACGTCCAGGACAACGACCTGACTGTGGACGGCGCCATGACCGACCCCAAGGGCGACCGCTCCAAGGCTCCCAGCCAGCAGGCTGATCCCGATATGTACGTCCACGTTGTGGAGCGCCGCCCCGACGGCATCGTGGTCTGCGGCGCCAAGTGCCATCAGACCGGCTCCATCAACTCCCACTGGCACATCTTCATGCCCACCATCTCCATGGGCGAGGCTGACAAGGACTGGGCCGTGTCCTTTGCCTGCCCCACGGACGCCGAGGGTATGTACATGATCTACGGCCGTCAGTCCTGCGACACCCGTAAGCTGGAGGAGGATGCCTCCATCGATGTGGGCAACGCCAAGTTCGGCGGCCAGGAGGCCCTGGTGGTGCTGGACCACGTGTTCATCCCCAACGAGTACATCTTCCTCAACGGCGAGTATGAGTTCGCCGGTATGAT